>Ga0116227_10004613_pt1 | contig 29778 bp, 19 predicted proteins | sample S1TSphgellanicum_FD_89693 | JGI IMG/M metagenome (GOLD analysis project Ga0116227, IMG submission 89693) | Host-associated microbial communities from peat moss isolated from Minnesota, USA - S1T2_Fb - Sphagnum magellanicum MG | ecosystem: Host-associated > Plants > Peat moss > Unclassified... | reverse complement strand
CTCTGTCCTTCATGATCACCGTTTCCGTCACTTCCCCGTAAGCTTTGAAATAGTCCCGCAGTTTCTCCTCCGTCGTCTCCCATGATATTCCACCTATGAACAGCTTCCCCTGATCGGAATCCATTTCCCCCCTATCGCTAGTGGATCTAAAACCACCACTGCGTGCAAAACAAAGAGCAAAACCCCAAGTTCTTCTAACGGAACCAAAGACACAAATCCCTCCGGATGCTTCTTCAAACCATAAAATCAAAAAACGAACTAAAAAAAACAAAACAAAATGACAAAAAAAAGAGAGGACCGAAGTCAAAGGATGCAAGTCCTCTCCTCCTCCTCCTCCTCCTCCTCTTCCTCCTCCTCGTCGGAAGGACAAAACCCTCCCGTAGATCGATCGCCCGGGAGGACAGAACAGAACAGAACACACACACACACTCAGAGAGAGGAGAGAGACGAAGTGCGCGAAAAGGAACAAAACAGCGAAGCGAACAAACCCACCCGCAAACAAACAAAATTAAAAAATGCGTTACTGACTTACACCCCCTTGTTCCCGCATCCACGGCTGCAGTAAACTAGAGACGAAGATGGACGGCACAGATCGTGTTCCATCCCCCCACTGGCCGCCCCACCACCGGCACCGGGGGTGATCTCACTATTTCTATTATTACTTGGGCTTCGCGCTGTTTCACAGTAACAGTGCCGATCATTTTAATTTTATATTATTATTATTATTATTATTTAAGCGCAATTATTCCAAAAATAAGGGATCACATAATAATATAATATAATATAATATATATTTTAAATTTTTCATACATTAGGTTGTGTGTACACAATGAGGCACATAGTTATTATATTTATTTAGGTAACTACATTTTTTTAATTTTATAAATATATCATGATTTAAAAATTAAATGACCTATATTGGTTAGTTATTAACCTAAAAATTAGGAATTTTTTTCCATTACTCCTTCACACTTAGAAGAATCATGAAATGAAACAACATTTTGTTTAACATAACATTTATTTAATGCCTCTTTGATGAGTTGTTATCTCACGTTGTGTTTTCATTTTAAGATTTTTTTTTTGATTTTTTTAATATTAACATAAACTTAGCACGCACACACACTTAACTTAATGTTGTGTGCCACCTAATATTTCACCAAAATTTTGATATTAATTAACATCCTTTATTTAAATTTTTTAAAAATATATATCTTTCTTAACATCAAGTTAACATTAGGTTAGGTGTGATTGAAGGTTTAGAGAGTTAATTGTCAATATGGCATTGTCACATTTGTGAGGTTATGCGTTTTGAAGAGTACTTTGTTTGTATAGATGACATAGATTCCAATACATAGACTAAAGATGGAGATCACTTGTGTATTAGCATATTGGGTCCTACTTGTGATTAGATTATGTTAGGTTAAACATAGGCATTATTGGTTTTTTTTGTTTTTGGCAAGTTTTTGCATCGTAGCAACCAATAAATAAATAAAATTTAATGTGATAGATACAAAGGTTTTTTTTAAAAAATCGTTCAAAATCATCACATTATGATAAATGTTTTTTGAACTTGCAAGAATTACATAATACGTCTTAACATGTCACCAAAATATAACATGATTACCAGACAATTCTACTTTCCTTTCTAACATGTAACCAAATTTGGCTAGGTCCTATTGTGGATGATTGCCATAATACCTACCTCACAAAATTGAAAAACAAAATAAAATCCATCAATTGACACAAGCTAAGTCTAGTAATTTCGTTTATTTGTGTCTTAACCTTATATCCTTAACTTTATGTACATTAAAGAAACTAAAGCCTTAATTGGTTGTGTTAAACAATTATGTTTTTATTTGTCTAGCAACAAGTCAAGCATGTTAGAGTCATTGCATATTGTGGCTTTCCCTCTCAAGATGACATCTTTTGATGTTTAAAATTTAAGCAATATTGTGAAAAAAAATCCTAACATCATGTCATTGGAGCGAATATGATTACATAACCAAGTTTAAGAAATGGAAAGTCCATAGCTTAGAGTTGTCCTTCACTTCATCTATAAGTGAAATATATATATAACACATTGCATTCTAAAGTGAAATAAGGCAACTCATTGATTTATTCTTGACAAATTAAAAAAGTTGATGATCAATGTACTAAAAAAAAACCCACAAGAAAATATGAAACTACCACATTTCAAATGATCATGTGTTAAAACATGTGATCCACTTTATAGGAATTGTGGCTTGAACTATGAAAAGACTAAAAGGAAATCGATATATTAAAATACAAGTAATTTGAAAAGAAGTAAAACCTGAAGGTCAATAGATAATAGATGCTAGTATACATGGGGTCGATCACACAAATCAAGATTATTAGGCTTGTGTGGCATTGTCCAACATCACTTACACAACCTATAAACACCACACCAATACTAATAATACACATACATGTGTACACATCCATTTAATGGAGTACAACTATTATGTTCATGAACATTGTATAGATGGTGAAATACATCATGCATCATATGCTTTTTGATGAAAACTTGACATTAGTTGTCAATAGTTGCAATTGAACTTGTGCAAGCCCCTTTGGAAAAGTCTTAAGAAACTTTATAAAAGTTCAAAATCATTATCAATACACATGTAATACTCCTTGGAAATCCATTTCATTGATGGATTAATTACATTGAAATCACTTGATTCACAATTATTGTTATGAAAAGTATAGATTTAACCTCTAGTATAACTTTGAAGTTGTAGGACACAAATGGCACCATTTTTAAATCATGCGAAATTTAATAAGGTTGGGAAAATGCAACAAAGAATACCTTAGCTTCCAGCTCATCAAACACATGTCTAAGCCTTCACAAGAACTTGCAATAATTGAATCACACATGATGTAACCAAGAGAATTTTAACTAAACAAATTTTCTTTGATGTTCTAACATGGATGGAGGTGACAACATTTTAAATTGTCAAAATAGGGGGGTTATTCACATGAATGTTTGGGTGTTTTGGAAAATGTTTTCAATAACAACTTCAATGGTTTCCTACACAACATAATTGACCTTGAATTTGATCAAATCTAAAAATACATTAATGTAATGATTAAAAACCTACTTTAGTTTGATGGCACACCCCCTTATTGCATGCAATGCCTTCTACACAAAATCCACATCCACTTCTATTGCATATTCCTTGAATTTTAATACAAAAATCAATCCATGTGTAAGAGGAATCAACATTTCCATAATTGGTGATGATTTTTCAATCACTGGGATTTAAAATAACTTGGAAAGAAATATGAAACAATAAAAATATATTGGATACTTAATATGTAACAATGATACAAAAACAAATAACTACAAGCATGAAAAATGCAAACCCCAAACTAGAAGAAATGAAAAAACCAAACCACATGAAAAGAAAATTGAAAATGGTTTGAACAATAACAATAGTCAAATCCATGCTCATGGACCTTCATTAATATAGTTTCACCCCCATTAAATAATCCTCCCAAAATTGATAGCCTCTTTAATTTGATAAAAATCTTGTCCGTGGATGTTGTTCCTATTATCCAAAATGATGTCATCTGAGTTATAATATCTAATAATTTTTCAAATTTTTTTTTTGGATAAATCTAAACATTTGTGATGAACCAATCATATAAAGAAATTTGTTTTATATGTTGATCCCAAAAAATAATGTTGAAGTTCTTAGCGCACCTTATGTGCATCTCATTGTGATGGCATGGACAAATTTAACATTACTACAACTAAGGAAATGGCCTTTAGCTTTTTAGCTATGGTGGTTGTGGTATGACTAAATTATTGGTACAATTAATTAAGATTCATAACTTTCTAATGTACATTGCTAGCCAACATAAAAATAGACAACATAATTTTATCACACATTAATGTTTTTTTTGTTCAAAATTTTTAACTCCAAAACATTAACCTTTCTTACTTGATAAATATCATTTATCAGAGGACCTCAATTTCATAATATCCCCCACTAATTGATATTATTTTGGTCCATGAACCTTATCACTTAATGGAGGTTAGATTGAAGTATTGTGTATGGTATTACCACCTATCGTGACATCTCCCCATATGTAAGAGAAACCTAGCTTTGATTTACACGAAATGTCTATTAATGTGATAATGTGTAAAGGATAATTATACTTTTAATATTGGGAAACATGGTCAATGTTGTAGTTTGAAGTAAGTTTGATCATTCTTTCTACTGAGTTTCTCCATCTTCACATAAATGGGGTTTTTGTATTTAGAGGAAAATATTTATGTTGAGGGTATTTAGTGTGCTCATTGTGAATGGATCAAAAAACACAAAAAGAAAAAAGGATACCCATTGCATCCCTTCCCAAGCTATATTAGTAAGTGCAAACATGACATTTGTGAATAAGAAAAGAATGGAGAAAGATTATGGGAAATGGTTAGAAACATTGAACATTTATGGGTTGACACATATATTTTAAAACTTCAAAACATCCTTCACATAAAATGCCCATCTAAACTAATCCTATCATGATGGATGGTTTCATTTCATGGACAACAATCCCAAATCGTTGCTACATCATGAGATATATTGATGTTGCAAAGCGCCACATATTGGATTTCAAGTTTTGTTGATAACATGGTAATGAGAGGAGGTGCCAACTAGTTCTTAAATAGATTATAACATTAGTGCTTGTGATTAATTCCATTTGTTGCAAAATTATTTATAGCCTAATAAGAAATTTGAGAAAAGACATTAATACATTGTCCATATGAATTATTTATGTTAATTCATATCAACTTTGCATTAAACACATAGTTTTCATACTTTCCAAAAAAAACCTTTGTTATTTACAATGAACCTAAGCTTAAGAAATGAGCATGTGAGTACCATGGCTAAATTGAAAATATGGATGAAAATTAGATGAAAAATATTAACAAATGAAAACAATGTTGAATGAAAATGGATGGAGTGTAAATGAATAAAAATACATTAATGATAAACCTCCTATGAAAGGGTTGATGAATGAAAATTTTGGATTATTTAATATTTTAAAGGTACACAACCATGCATGTGGGTGCATTCACCTCAATTTTTCCAAAAATAGGCTGCACAAGTATAAGGCCCATAGGTGACTATGACATAGCACGCATGATTACATGGAACAACCTCCAAAGAAATGGTTCATTATTTTGTTTTAATTTGCTTTTAGAAGAAGGTGTAAGTTCATCTCTTGGAGCACATAATAGGTGGTAGTTTCTTTCATTAATATTCCACTATCTTGAAAAGCTTGGATGCGCAAACTATAAAAATCATGGTTTATTTCATAATTTTCAATTCACTTGAACATACTCATTTTTACCACATTGCACTTGATTTTCTCAAATTTTCAACCTTTGACCTCACATGTGCAATTTTTCTTTTCCCTCCCATCATTTTTTGAAAGATTGCAAGCCAATGAAGTATAGGTGAGAAGTGCACAAGTGAGTTGAGTAAAGATGAAGATGAAGAAACATCGGAAACATGTGAAAGTTATAGTCAAGTTTGAGTAAATCAAACATTCAGAATTTTCTTCAACACATGTACATGATATCTTTCAATTCTAACAACTTAAAATAAACCATTGATATTCTCAATATAAAAGCCAAAGAAAATATTCACTAAATATTTCATTAATTGTAAAATCCTAGAGAAAGAAAACCATGATGCCATACTCTAGAGTGTTTGGTTCATAGGTTGTGTTGTGATCAATCTCTTTGGGTTGCCAAGCTAAATGTGTTCATATATATTGCCCCCATTCACTTGATAATTCTCATTGCCAAACATAAGGAATTGTATTGAATAAATTGTACTTTGGATCACCCAAAAAATTGAATTGTAGTTTCACAAATTAATTTCTTTTCCTTCACATTCCTTCACAAGAAAGCTCACTTCCATTTATGTAACCTAGAAAATCAACTCGAAGAATTGATTTTCCCAATCCATTAAAAAAATTACTAAACATTTTCAAGCACCGTGAAATTTGAATTATAATTCCTTTTAGGTAATAGAATGATTAAAGTGTATTTAAAAAGAAAATAGAGTAGGGGTACAATCATGATAAAAAAAGCCACTTGACATGTAAGCACTACTTATGTTTTCTAAATGGAATGTTCAAGTATTATAATTTGTTAACAAGTTTCAAAATGTTAAATAATTTATTAAAATTAAGATATAAAAACTTAAATTACTTTAGCATTGTACAACCAATCTTTTATGTGCTTAATATGTGTTTAATGGGCAAGGGTTATTGAAATTTGATTCAATTTCAAATGTTTTATTGTTGATTGCAAAAATGAATTATTTCACATTCCTATTAAAGATTATTTGATAAATAATATATTTTGAACTAAAAATGGTTTTTTTATTACTTACATATCTTGAAATGTGTTACATTATTATGGAGGTTCTTCAAACTTGATGTAAATCCAATTAAATTTATTTTGTAATAATGTTCAAAGGCATCAACACATACACCTAGGCTATGTCAACACATACATGAACCGATTGAACAATTAGTTCAAATTTGGATGGAAATATGGATCAAAGGATGTTCATCAATGATGGATCATTCAATACAAAAAAAACTACGAGCCATTGGATTCAAGGTAATTAATAAATTTTAATAATTAGTAAATATAAAATTTTAATGAAAACCTAATGGTATGTGTGCATGGTCTTTTTTGTGTTGTCATAGTTTGAATAATGACTCTAGTAGGATTCTTGTTTAGTTAATCCCAGGCGAAGTTTTGAGATCCTTGACTGAACAATATTAATCATGAAAAAATCGAAGAAAAAAAAATGTTAAGGAAAAGAAAATTACATTAATGAAAATGTGTAGTCCAAACTTTGAAATGCACATGCATTATTAGAGAAGTAGAAGACGAGGATTTTGAAGCATTTTTCCCCAACCCTCGCTATCCCCTAATAGTGCCCACCCAAGTCCTAAACACACTAGATATAATGAAAGTCCACCAAAAGTGCATTAGAATTATGTGGTGATAGGAAACATATGTTTACTCCTTACAAATAACTCATGTTGAATGTGCACAAGAAGACCATACATGAACTCTTGAATCTTAAACCTTACTAGTATGGTACATCAAGCTTTGTAGATAATAATAATTTTTTATCCATTTTTTTTATAGTACTAATTATTTTCATCTTTAGATGGATTTCCAAGGTTTTCAATGAATCTTCATAGCAAATTGAAATGGTTGAGCACTAAGAAAAAACCATTCGCCCTCATGGTGTGTTCTAATCATTTTTGTTTAAATCTTGTTTTGTTTTATTTAAATCATGCTGGAGTAAGTTATGTTGTCGTAGGAACTAAAAGGAGTACACTTTGCTTATAAGTTTGTGGAAAAATTGTCTTGGTAGATCTTGTTTACAAGTGATGGAAATCACGAGGAATCAAGATTAAATGATCCAATAAAAATCATCATGACAAAGGACAACAATGATGAAGGTTATTGGGAATGGTACATTGAAAAGAGGAAAGATGACAATTTATGAAAAGGTGAACTTGTATAAAGATTAGAAGTTCAAGCACAAGTAAAAGTAAATAATATTTAAATTTTATAAAGTGCTAAAGGTGTTGCAAGCAAGTCAATTGATTTTGCATGTTAAACAAAACTAAAAGGTAAGTATACAAATGTTAAAAGTATAATGGTGTATGTTGTAAAAAAACTAAAGGGTTAAGATGAAGGGCTCCAACAACTTGTGTTTGAAAATGTCTTGGGTCATTATATTCTAAAGGGAATGTTGTTTATGTATTTGTCCAATATCTTTATTGTGAAATGAAATTAGGAGGTGGTGGATAACGTAATAAAAGGACTAACCACCCATATCCTTGACTCATGGAAAACCAAAATTGTAATGACAAAAGATATTTTGTGCATTCATTAATAGAAAACGCGGTTTGTTTGACTAGGAACTTTAGTCACAAAAGACCCCATTTAAACAAAAAATTTAAAATCCCTCATCATTTTGGACAAGTCAATTTTAGCATGTTCATTATGACTCTATGGTCGTTTCTACTAACGAGGTAATGGATCATTTGATTAGTCAAATTAAAATAATTTATTTTTAAATATATTTTCAAAAATAAAATTACAATGGTAGGTAGGTCAAAAAAGGTATGTAGTTAAGTGGTAACTTAGCCTAGCTACCCCTATTTGAAACCCTTGGTAATTCTTTCACAACTTTTGAAAGAATTACACAATGAGGTTAAACGGCAACAACGAACCTTGTGTATTAGTGGAAAGGTCAGTACCATTCACTACACTAAAACATGGCATATAAGATTGAAAAAACAATTACATTTGTTGTCCCAACCACCATATATGAGTAGGCATGATTACATGACCATGTAGTTTAGATGTCATTATCGTATACGTCACAAGTCATAATCATAACTGTCATTTGCGACTATGTCTTTTGTGATTATAATCATATTTGCCACACTCATGGAAGATTTATCCAATGGTTAAGATTTGATATTTAAAATATAAGTTCAAAAAAAATTGTTAATTTTTTACTCCCACATTGCAGCCTAAGATACATTCAAAAAATTTATTGAAAATTTATGAATTGCCACATGGTAGCTTATAAGACATTTTTTTTTTGGCCCCATTGTGTGGTGCCATGTGATATTCAAACTTTAATCAAATAACATTAGGTGAGCTAACCTATGTGATCTAGTTTGTAAAACTTAACCTAAGTTAAACTACATAAACTAGAAGGCACTAAGGTTAAGTTAGTCATTTAAGCAAAAAGTCAAAGTATTATTTAGGTTGCAAGTGGGAGGACTTGACCCCCTCACCTCGATATAATACCACAACATTTTTATGGTAATAAAATTAATTATCATAAAACTATAAACAATAACATCTTTTAGTCTAAGTGACTTAGGACCTAGGTTAATTTAATACAACAAAAGGGCACCTTAGTGAAGTAGGTTACATTATGTTAAATTTATGTTACATAGGCCAATTTAAACTAAACTAAATTAATATGCTTAACTAAGTTAAACTAAGTTAAATTAGACTAAACTAATTTAAACTACACTAAATTAAGCTATTAAGGTTAACTAAGCTAAATTAAATTAAGTTAAGTTAAATCATGAAATTTAGGCTAAATGGATGAAACACACTATAGTGACCCCCTTTGGGACTCACATTACATATTATTTTTCAAGGGTGTGCATGTTTGGGTGTATACCATCTCAAACTTTTGAAAGAATTTCATAATATTATCACATATTATGTTAGAATATAACTTAGGCAAGATATTATAAAAATTTATTTCACTTCATTTTATAATGTGGGAGATTGGAGTATATTTGTGGAAGCAAAGATAATGTACCTATGTACTCAAAAATAAAAATATACTCCAAAAATAATTTAAATGACTTTTAATCTTTATGAAAGTTGAAGGTATATTGAACCATGTTTAAATACCATGTGACTAATTTGAAATTTTTCATCTAAAAATTTGAGTTTTTTTGGAAAATATGTGATACATATGTGATAAATTGAAATTTTGACAAGTAATCATGTTCACATGGAAGATGACAAGCATAACTAGATGGGCCATATTTTTAATTCCATTAAAATTCATTATTTTAATGATTAACAAAACCTTAAAGTTAATGCAGTCAAAACAAAATGATGGCCCTATTATACGAATGTATACTATAAATATACCCATAGATCCTTCAATATAGATAATGAAATTTATTATTTCTTTAAAATAATATTTAAAATAACATTAATTTTGTAAAAATAATAACTATTTAGCCCAAAAACTAAAATTGAATGTACCATACTTTTGGAACAATTATATTATATGTACTATAATACTAGATTGAAAAGTGCTCCAAAGGGGCATGTAGTGTGCTTTCACCCAAATTTGGTTATTTAGACAAAATTAGGCTATTTATGCTAAATTGGGTTAAATTAAGCTAAACTAATCTACTTAGATTAAATTAAGTTATTTTGGTTAAATTAGGCTACTTAAGCTATATTAGGCTATTTATGTTAAATTAAGCTAAACTAAGCTACTTTGGCTAAATTAGGTTATTTAAACTACTTTGGCTAAAGTAGGCTACTTTATGTTAAATTAAAGCAACTTAGGATAAATTAGGCTACTTTGGTTAAACTACTATAAATTAGGCTAAACTAGGCCATTTAAATTATAATAAACTAAAATTTTAAGTTATTTTGATAAACTAATCAACTTATGTTATAGTAGGTTATTTTGGTTTATTTAGGCTAAACTAGGCTACTTAGGTGAAATTAAACTAAATTAAATTAAACTACTTAGTTTAATTTAGATTACTTTGGTTAAATTAGATTAAATTGAACTATACTAGGTTAAATTAAGTTAAATGAGATGATTTAGGTTAAACTAAGTTAAATTAAAGTAAATTAAATTAAACTACTTATGTTAAACTAGGTGAAATTATTTTAAGTTAAGCTCAATTAAGCTATTTAGGTTAAACTATGTCAAATTATACTGAACGAGGTTAAATTACATTAAACTTGGTTAAATTAAACTAAAGTAGGTTATATTAAACCAAGTTAGACTATTTAAGCTAAATTAAGTTATATTTTGTTTACATTGGGCAAAAAGATTGAAAATTGTTGTTGAAACTTGAATTGGAATTTCATTGTAATTTTGGAATGATAATGACAAAAGAGAGGATTTGAATTATACTTTTGGAAGAAGATTTGAATTAATATTCTTCCATGATGATTTTCATGATGGGGTATTGGTGAAGAAAAGGGATCATTAATATTATATGATTTTAAATATAGAGTGAAGGAAAAAAAATAACCAAAACATCAAATTGTTTTCGATTTTGTTTTTAAACTAATGCATGTTCATTTCATATTAAGCAATGAAGAACAATATGAAATTTGTTGCATTTTTATAATAATTGTGTATGTGAAACAATAGGATTAATGATATAATTAAAATTGTATTATCTCTATTGTTCATTTTATAGTATTTCATAAAGAATGAAGTGTAGATTCTATGGTAGGAAATTTTTATTTAGGAATTAAAAAAATTAGTACTTACCAATTGTATTTATACAACTAGTTCAAATAATTCCAAAAGAATTCAAGACCTCTTCTAAATTAAATTAATTAAAAGAATCTAGGACCTCACATAGATTGATGACACATACATAAAGATATGTTAATTTTCACAAAGGTGCCCACAGACAACGTCAATTCCAAATCAACACAACTACTAATCAATTAGTCACATTTAAAATCACAATTACTTATTATCATATTTATAGTCTTGTAATCATAAGTTTGATCATATTCAAAAAAATCTTCACAACTTGAGATGAAATATAACTACATGACTACATTGGAATAACATTTGTAAGTTATTTTAATCATCAAATCCATGTTTTAATGTAGTGACCACTTCTAACGGTTCCACCACCACTAGCATTCTTGCTTCAAGTGGTTCCATTGAAACTCCCATTTTCATTTGTTGAATTAATATTAAGAGTTATCAATGTCCCATTAATTAGAACCATGATCATTCCAATTATGGAAACATAGTTGGGTGACCAATGTAGTTGCCATTGTTTGATTTTTACCTTATGGGCATGCATAAATTCATGGTAATCATTCATAGGTGACCCTCCAAATGTTGGAACAAATTGCCCTTCCATGTTATGAAAGGTGTGAATAGTTAGGGATTGTGCAAATGTTACAAATCACATTAGCTATCAAACCATTGGATGAAATCATTTAGCTCAATGGTGTTCACCACCCATGAATACATATAGGGCCATTTGGTGGTTGCATAAATGTCATCCATGTTTCATAACAATGGTGGGGGGATTAATTATGAAGGTGAACCTACCTTGGAATATGAGGAATCCCTTTTAGATACAAATGATGATAATGTGGGCAGTTCAAATCACACCCTTTAGTGTCATGTAACCCCATTGATACCTATCAAAGTATCCCCTATTATGGAGTTTTGTGTCGCCTCCATGGTGAACCCTAACCCTAAATCTTAAGTAACCAAACCTTCACCCCCAATTGGGATGTTGGACCTTTGGGGTTACCTTAACCTTAATCCATGGCACTTGCATCACAAAGACATTTCACAAGGCCAACAAACTTGGGCACATTTTTTGGGCACAACAAATGTGGTTTATCGGCCATCAACTTGATTTCACTCCCACAAATAATCAATAAGACAACAAGTGATCAAATCTAAAATATTTGCAATATTGCAAACATCATCATAACTTAACCTTTCCCATTATTTTAAACCTTATTCAAGGAAAATGCATAAATTGAATGTGGTTGGCAAACCCTCAACGTGATAATTTGTGTTTTGAAAACTTGTCATGGAATAAAAACTATCCACAGGGTATCTGAAACTTGTGTATTGAAACCTTGTCACAGAATGTTAAGCCCAACCATGTGGTATATGAAACTCACACATACCAAAAATTCATCCCAAAATGCCAAGCCCATCCATGACTAAAAACATTTCCCAAACCGAGGGAATTAAAACACAAACATAACCCGAGATTAAAACAACACAAAATGAGAATAAATTTTCATGCAACATGATTCCCAATTTTGTAATTCCTACATAGGAATTATGATAGAAATTCAAATATTATTTTTAATTTGTTGATGGCATGACATTCCACCATTACAGGGTGTAGTTTTTTGGGTTTATTAATACTAATGTAAGTTGTTGGTAATTGTCGTGAACTTGTCCCGCACACCTTGCTAAAAATGACTTCCATAAATGCATGATTTCAAAGGGTTTGAAAACTAGCCCACACTTAGTTTTCCTTTCCTAGAACACAATGGCAAATATGGCACTCAATTTTGCTTCCATATGTGCACAACATGAAAATTTGAATAAACTTTAAATTAATGCAAAAATTAGGTATTTTATGAAAGGTAATTGCATTTTACCATGACAAACACCATAAAAGGTTAAACTGTAGAAGCCTATAATAAGTTGGCAAGATGAGCTATACCTAAGAAAATTAGTTAGTCGGCATGTGCAAATCCGGATACATAGTATAACAAGCCAACTAGTAGTAGCATATTGACATGCTCATGTTTTTTAGTAAGCAAGTCGAACTAGGAACTTATTTACACAAGAAGAAATCTTGTGTTTTTACACTATCCAAATTCACTAGGGTTTTAATGAAAAAGGACAAAATTGACTAATATGCAATTTGTATGGCTTTTGGTGAAAAAAAAGCTAGTTGGTTATGACATTTTTAGTGAAATGTTTTTTAGTCCTTTTGGATAGTCACATGTTGCACTATATTTTTTTTTAAAAAAAAATTATGACATGGATATATGAGGTCCCAAGATAGTATGACATGGAATAACATGCCACATCATCATATTAAAAAATCATTTTCTTTTCAAATCATGGGAGTCATAGATTGCATTTTTGTCACAACATGCCATGACAAAATTACATGTCATGAAAAAAATTAAACTTTTTTTTGTTTGATTTAGCCAATAATTTTTTTTTCATGTGATTCGCCATGATGTACATGTTTGTAAACTAAACATGTACAAGGTATGTTAATGCACATACCCATCAAGGATTGAACTCAAGACCTCATGGAAGCACAATAAGGCCTTAACCACCAAACCATTTCAAGATTTTATTAATAAAAAAGAAAAAAATAACTTTATTGTGTTTGGTATGAAATTATTTAGCAAATTCAAATTTTAACATATGTTTTCTTTTTTTAATTTATTCAAATGTTACATTAATGAAAACATGATCTTGAATTTTTTTCATTAATGTATTTTTTAAAATTATAATTTACAAAAAAATTATTCAAAGTTTTAAAAAAATTTGAAATTGCATGTCATGAATAAATCTACAAATATTTTCATAAATGTAATGTCAATTAAAAAATGCATTCATTAAGTCTTTTACAATTTTATTTTCATTACATAAAATATGTCCAATTTTTGTAAAATTAAAAAATAAATTCCATGCTATGATTAGGTAAAAATTGTTTGTTTATTTTTGTGGTGTTGTTAAAATGGTAATCATCCATACGAAGGTTGCCACATTTGGTTATAGATAAGTAGTGTAGTTCAAAACTTGTTTAAATCCTTCAATATTATAGTTACTTACTGCATTTTATTATAAAAATGTGACAATATACATTTTAAATTTGAAAAAAAATGCTTTCAAAAAATATATTTTTTAATGTTGTTGCCCCCTTAAATTGGAAAAAATTAGTTGCAAAAAGAAACATTAATTAAGAGTCAATATAAACATTTAATTATAAAGATCATGTTTGTTTGGCAAGATGAATCATACACTAATACAAATGATTAATTACATAATTTTGAAAAACTTGCAACATTTTATTTTTAAGTTTAATCTTTGAGATCATTATAAACCTTATCCAATTTTTAAAAATTAAAATAAATGTTAATGATGTAATTGAATTTTTTTTGTGGCGAATTTGCACCGTTTTGCAAACATGAAAAAGGCCACCAAAATCAACAAAATATTTTTTACATTTTTATATTTTAAAAAATGGCATAGTCCTACAATTGGTTTTAGCCAAAATATATAAATATTTTAACAAATTTGTACCTTCATATATGGCTTATAACCAAAACATGGCTAAATTTTCTTGTGGATGATCTTGAAGAAGATTACAAAATTGAAAAAAAAAGGAATAAAAAAATCAATGATGACATTATTATTATCACCATTAATAATTATTACTTTAAATTTTATTTAAATGAATTTTTACATTCAACTCTAAATATTTAAACATAAACCTACAACAAAACAAGATTAAAATTTTGATAAACCATGTTTAAAATAAAATATAAAATATAAAATATTGATAATTTTCATAATAATAATAATTAATTAAAATTTTAATCATTTTTTTAACATGGAATTTTTTTTCATACACCAAAGAGAATAAATGGGGAGAAAATTAAGGATTATTTGTGGGGTTTTTTTTGGTGTGGCATCATGAATATTCATAATAATAAACTTTTCCATGACGCTTAAAACAAACTGAAGGAAAAACATACATTCTAATTTATATAAATGTACAAAATTTTGATATATGAAAAAATTATAATTTAAAGGTTTACATGCATCCTAAATTTTGCATGTACAAACATTTTCATGTAATCAATAACCCATTCAAATATAAATGTGAGACTTCTCAAAGTTTTTATACATCCATTTAAAAAAATTATGATGAGTGTAAAATGCAACTCATGAGTAGTGGATGTAATAACATTCAAAGTGAATTATTTAACTCGTATGTAAATGTTAATAGTTCAACATATGTAAAAAACTTCACTGACCCGTTCAAGTATAAATGTGAAGCATTAAATTATTATGTGTGTTTCAATATATACTAGTAAATGCAATATGCAATGTTTAAATAATGATTTCAATAAATTCAAATTGAATGATTCGACTCATGTAAAGATGTTGATAGTTCAAGAAATGTGAAAACATCATTAAACTATTCAATAAACCATTCAAGTATAATTGTAAAATATTTAGTTGCATGTGTTTTAGTATATATTATAATAAGTGCAAGATGCAATTTCCACTATGAAATTTTTTGTTCACGACAACTAGACTACCCTACAACTAGAGCTCCAAAACAACTAATATACAATTGCATTGCAATTGTCCCATGGAAATACGACAAATTAATAAATAAATTGTCACATCAAAAAATCAAAAAATTGTATTGTAGTTGCAAATTAGTTGCAAGATGTATATTTATACAATACAATTTACGCATTATATATACAGTTGTAGTCAACCATGTTTGACTTTCTTGACAAGTTGTATTTTAATTGCATGTAACAACTACATCACAATTAAGATAAATTTAGTTATTAATCAACAACTATTTTACAACAAATGTACGACCTTGAGTAATACATACAATCATGTCACGTGTATACATTTCCACCGCCCAATATATATGACATTTCAACTTGTTTGCAACTAATATGCAACTATACTTCAACTAAAAATTTGAAATTTAAAGATTTGAAATTTGGGTAGGAAACCCTTAAGCATAAACACATGAAGGTCATTGATGCATTAGGGTAGATCTTTTTGTTTCTGTTCTTGGAGGTTGAAAGGTCTTGTTTTTACTTTTGAAGAAGTTGAATACCTTTGTTTTTACTTTTGGAGGTTGAAGGTTCTTGCTCATACTTTTGGATGTTGAAGGTTTTTATTTTTATTTTTTAATGTTAAAGATTATTATTCTTACTATTGAATGTTCAAAGTTCTTACTTTTGGGTTTAGATGTTGAAAGTTCTTGTTCTTACTCTTGGATATTAAAGGTTCTTACTTTTGTTCTTGGATGTTGAAGGTTCTTACTTTTACTCTTGGATGTTGAAGGTTTGTGTCAATTCTTGATCTTTTGTTTATTTGCATATATTAAAGAAAAATTATGTGAAAATATATTCGATTTTATTTAGAAGTTGATTATACAAGTTTAATTTAACTTATAATGATGAAAGATTTATGAAAAGTGATTTTTTAATGATAATAATGTTACATATGTCTTGTTTTGTGTTTGAACATTTGTGATGACTTTTGTTGTTTTTAAGTTATAAGGCCGAACTTTCATTATGTTTCGATCCATCAACATCAAAATTATGTGTACAAGATGAGATTCTTTCAAAAGTACATAAAAGTTTAATTCAATTCACTTGATTGTAAGCACAATATTTGATTTTATTTGCAAGTGTACAAATTATAGTTTAATTTGTATCAATGTTTCACATATGTTGCATTTTAGTGACAAATAAATTGCATATTAGTGGTAGTATATTTGTAAATTAGTTTTATTCAAGTTGAAAGGTTTATTTTGATATTTTTGACATTATAATGGTATGATATGCTATTGATTTCATTTCACATGTGGAACTAAATATGATAACATGGCAAATTTCAACCAAATAAAGTGGATTGAAGAAATTGCATGGTTCAAGTTCCATTTCAACAAAAATAGAAAAAAACATTCATCTATGAAACATAGTGTTTTAGATGACAATATTTGATTGTTGTGGGTCATCATTTTTATAATTTAACCTTTTGTTTAAATAGAGAATTTTTTTTGTTATAAATAGCTTGGGCATTATATTTAGATTCATAATTAAATTACCGTTTGATAAAAACATTTTCTAAATTTTTTTATATTATGTTATTCAACATGGAATGTAAATTTATTTAAAGTTTCAAATCCATTTCATGTTTATAAATAGTGATGTCCAATGCAATTCAACATTATCTATTATAATTAGGAGAACATGATAATGGTAGTGTGAAGTTTGTATAATTGCATTGTAAGTTGTAATTTATTTGTTTAGTACTATTAAAATCAACTACCATACAATTGCTTTGAACCTAAACTTAAACACGTAGTAGCAAATTAGTCACTAAATCTTTTATTTTCATTTCATCTTTAATTGTAAGTTAGTTACAAAGGATAGGAACATAATTCATTATTTAAATGGATGAATGAAATAATTAAAGTTTATATTTGTTAAAATAGTTGTAAAATAGTTGTAAATAAGTTGGGAAAGGTATTAACATATGTCATCCATTGACAAATGGATGAAAAGCCACATTGGCATTTCATTTGCCACGTTGGAATGTGCATGAGAATCTGATGTGGAGATTAGTTGTAAAAAAGTTGCATATAGTTGCATGTGAGTTGCACCGTATATATGATATTATATACAACATAGGATGTTTGTTGCAATTGCTACAACTTGTTTATTAACACTCAAGGCCGTATAAATACCATGAGTTGTAAATGCCTTTTGTAACCAAAAAACCCAATTGCAAGCCCAGTTGTAAAACCTTATATTTTTTCATAGTGTTCTAAGTAGTGGTTTTAACATATTAAAAGTGAATTGTTCAACTTTGATAATTGAAGAAATGTGAAAAAAATCACTAATTCATTTCAATGTAAATGTGGGTTTTAAAATTGTTACATGTGTTTCAATAAATTGTGGGAAGTGTAAAATGCAACTCATAAATAATGGTTTCAACATATTAAAAGTTAACAGTTTAACTCATGTACCATGTTGATAATTGAAGAAATGTCAAAAAAATCACTAACCCATTATAATACATTGTGTAAATAAAGTTAAAGGTTACTTCAATTTCCATGTCAAGAATTTGAAATTGTTAAAATGAATAAAATAAGGACCAAATTATACTCATAAATGAACAACATAGTAAATGTAACAAGTATGAACAATATTGACCATTAATTAGTGCGACAAGCCACTTTCAAACTTAAAATGGCCAAATGTAATTGAAATGTAGTCAAATCGAACAATAGTTGCAATGTGTGGGGGTGAAAAAGGACAAGATTTCTTCTTGTGTTATAAGGTAGCAAGTAATTAATGTAACAACAAAGAAAACATGGGTGGAGGGTTGGTTGTAACCACCAATACTTATATAGAAAGAAAAAGAATGTTAGATACAGGGTTCTCCAATTTTGGGAAAATAACAATTGAGGTGACACCAATCTTTGTAAAATGGAACCATGATTAAATGATATGATTTTTCTTTTGCATCTAAGTGTGTGCAAATGTGTAGTGATGCACTAAATGAGTCGAAAGTGAAAAAGTGTAACTAAACATTTTATGGATTATCAGCTTGTTGAGAAGGGAATGTAATGCAAAAGTTTGGAACAAAAAAATATGAACTAAAAGGTGTTTATAACTTGGAAACTGATGGAAACTCATTACTAGAAAAACACAAATATTTCATTAAGGAAATCATGATCATTAATGAAGGTTTAAATGTTTTAGTTGTACTGATGAATCTATTGGTAATATATATGTGAACAATGACATTTAAGGCCCTAACCATTATGTACATGGTACTTAGATGGATGGTAAGGGGCAAAGATCCAACAACTATTAAATAAAAAATTAAGTAGACCATAAAATTAAAAAGCCTACATGTTGCTTTTGGATTCCAAAAATATTTGTTTCCAAATCCTTTGCAACTTCACACATGGGATATCGTCCCCAAAATACAACCATGTGCAATCACTAGCCCCCTATTAGGCTATCGGTCAAATGGAAAATAGATGGAAAATGTCACATCTAAATTATGGATGAAAAAACCTTTAAGTGGATGAAAAAACTAAATCACCTAGGGCAAGATTGGATTTGTGTCAAACTTGTCCTTTAAGTTTAGAACTTTAAAAAACAAAAACATAAAAAGGGGAATATTTAAATTGAACCCCCATTTCCCTTTTATCCTATGCCTCCCCTAAAGCTTGTGAACTTCCTAAACCTATCAAATCTAATAGACTCAAACATAGCTTGGAGAGCTCCACAATTCAACAATGATGGCAAACTTTGAGCTTAGCAACTAGCAAGCTCCCCCTTTATGCAACCACACCCCACCCACCCATTCACACCCTCACCTCTTTGCCCTTTTATAACTACTAGGTGCATTGACACCAATGAGGGTGACTACAACCATGATAGGGAAGAGGAGCCTCCTTGCTCTGTATTACTATCAATAGGAGTCAACTAGTTGAACTTTAAGCTCAATCGGTGATGGCAATGGTGATTTCAACTACTATAATTACCATCATGTTCCTAGACAACAAAGATTTTTTAAAAAATGGAAGGAGGGGGGGAGAGGGGGGAAAGAAAAAGCCCCTTGTGATCAAAATAAGGGCCTTCCTCTTGTGTTTTTGAACTTGTTTTTCACACTTTGGGTACAACAAGGTCCTTTTGAAGTTCAACTCTTCATACATGAAAAATCAATAAAAATTCACAAAAATCTTTGGGTGAGTTTTTTCAACTCAAAAAGTAAACTAAGAACATGCGCCGCCACCCCCCCCCCTTTCCCATTGGAATAACACAAACAAAATACAAACCTTACCAAAACACAATTACATGGCATTTGCCATTAACAATAAACCTAATGCCAAAAAATGAATTTCTAGAATTGCACACAACTCAAGAAGGCGCTTTTGGTGATTTGAAATGAGACTTACCTACACTAATAAAAGAATCCAAGCTGCCCATAGATCATAATGTAAATCACACAAACTGAATGCAAAAGAAACTTGCATAAAACACAAAAAACTTACAACAATAAAACATTTATGTTTTGAAATTTCAAATCACCAAAAGTTATTTGAGATCACACAACTTGGGATGATATTCCATACACTAAATATTTAGAACTATGTTCACATTGGAACTAGTTCCAAGCTAATTTACAACAATTTTACTTATAGTACCTAGCATGTAAACATGTAACAAACAAAAAACTCCTAACATCATACAAAAGGTTTTGTATGTTTTTATCTACAAAAGAATCTCCTATTACTTAGTCATATGATTAACAAGAAAATTACAATGATGTATGAAAAAAACTCATGCATAATGTATTATGGACAAGGTCAAGAAAATAATTAACTTATTGTGGTTGTCTAGAGAAAAAAAATTAGTTATGGAAGATGAAATTAAAGGTAATCAAATTCCTAAAACTCAAGTTCATTCAACAAGCATGAACCAAGAACATTATAAGTTTCAAAGTTCTAGGAAAGTAGTTAAAGCTTTAGAGTCTTCTGCAAGTAAAGAAATCATTGAAAGATGGCATGTTCGCTTGTGGCATGTTCAGTATGATATGATCACGGAAATGTAGGATGAAGGAATGGTGATTGGTTTGAATACCCAAAATTAAGAAATGGCAGATCATTATTGCTTAAATGTGCACATGGCAAAAATCACCATCAATTTTTTCCAATCAATAAAGAAATGAGAGTTGATAAGCCAAAGTAATTTTATCATTTGGATGATTATAACCTTTAAAAATGAACTTTGAATTTTGTGTCATGGGAGCAATATGTAAAGATGTGGTAATAATATTAATGCATTAGATGAGGAATTGTTAAATATTAAAAAATATGTATAAGATATTTTGTACAATTGTTTTTGTCTGATTTCGAACCATCAAAAATTGTACCAAAAAAGGATTATCAAAAGTAATTACCAATTTTATCTCTACTAAAATCTCTTGATTTTGTTAGTATTTAAATTTTAGCAATATGAGGTGAACTATTAATTAGGATTTATAAAATAATAATAAGGTTTACTTCTACCAATTTTAAAGGATTTTAAAGAATAAATTATTTTCGATGTAATCACCATTTTTAAGGACTTAAACTTTCATGTATTTAGTAGTTGAGCGTGGGGAAGGTTCAATAAATTTTGTTGCTTATAACTTGAATTGATTGTTATGCAAGTTTTTTTTTGGGATCAAATCATTGTCTTCACCAAGTTAAGTTTATACAAGACTTCAATAATCTATTTGTAATATCACTTGTTTTTTTTTTTTTTGGGTGAAATCTAATGATCATTTCGTCACTATTGAAGTTGTAAAAATATTCCACTTTCTCGTCCTATTTTCTTTGTTTTCAAACATGAGACATTACCAATTGGCCTTAACGTTAACTAAAAACTTGGGTAAAAAATGTTGTGGACCATCACATTGTTATGGTCATTGGATATATTGTCTAAAAACTTTCACATCCTTTGTTGGAACAATGCAAAAGATTGTGGAAAAATCACGTACATATGATCAAATTGTTGCATCAACATAATGTGTTCACTAGAGACAGGCAATGGAAAATATATATAAATCTTTGATGAAAAAAAACACCTAGGAACTTTTCAAGTTACTTAACGGAAGGAAGGTTGTTAAAAACAAGTTGGTGTATAAGATAAAATAAAAACCTAATGGCAATATTGACAAATTCAAAACAAGAGTTGTAACCAAGGTTTATTCATAGGTATATGGAATAGATTATGAACAAACATTTGCACCAATTGTAAAATTTGATTCCATCATGACAATGATGTTCGTTATAGTAGTGTTATCCATTGTAACAGTTGAGGACGTGAAACTATTACAATTATATGTGTGAATTTTTTTGCATGGAAACTTGGACGGAAAAAAATTCATGGACAACTTAAGGGTTTTGAGGTGAAGTAGGGAGAAAATTTGGTGTGTAACTAAACTTCAAAAATTTCTCAATGGTTTGAGACAAGGTTTGCATGCTTAGAACACTAAATTCAACTAGTTTCTTATTCAATATGATTTAAAATCTTTAATTGTAGATCCTTGTGTACATGATGTCAATACACATGAGCCAAAACACTTGCTTATTATATTCATTGATGATGGGAGTAGAGGTCATAAGGATGCCAATAAACTTGATAAGGTGATGGAACATCTTGACAAGTTTTGAGACCACCATAAAACCAACTAAAATTGTTGTGTTGGGTTCCACACAATGAGAATTGTGTTCAATAAACAATTTATTTTGATTGGACACTATACATTTTAACATGTTGTAGAAGTTAAATTCTAATGAAGCACATGTTGTGGCCACAACTAATGGATTTTAATGTTCAACTCCAACTTGCAAATGAACTTGACAATGAGGAGCATAGTTTTCCTTATTTGGAGATAATGGACAACTTCATGTTTGCAATGTCAAGCACACATTCATACCTTTCTTTTGCAATTGGAGTTGTAATTAAGTTTTCATAGATTGCCCAAACATGCTCATTGTAATGTTGTTTAGAAAATCTTGAAGCATTTGAAAAACATAATGCATTATAAGCTTTATTATTGTGGTGAATATAACAACACACTTGTTACTTTTGCAAATGCAAATTATGGAAGTGACTTAGATGATATAAAATCTCATAGTGACTACTTTCATTTCTTCAACAATGGACCAATACCTTGGATATGTATGAAGCAACAATGTGTTGTTTGCTCTACAATAGAAGCATAACATATTGTTATATGTCTTGCAACTAAGGTTTAGTAGTGTGGCTATAATAATTTTTACATGACACATAATTTTCACTAACTAAGTTGAAGGAGGATAACCAAAGTGCTATCAAACTTGTCTAGGATGCAAAATTCCACCATATGACAAAACACATTGATATACAATATCACATGTGAAAGATTTTCAAATTCAAACTTGTTTTATTTCAATGAATTATATCAACACACAAGATCAAGTTGTAGAGGTGTTTACAAAAGTCTTGCCAACAAATAATTGTAAGCATTTTTTTAAATCAATTTTCTCTCTTGTTTTGTGGATCAATAGTGGGAATCTTAAAATTTTCACAATGATCAATTATAAAATCCAATCATGAAAAAACATACTTGTGGATATATACATTGTAATATTATGTTAGAATCTAATATTAATTGGTATCTAGGTCGTCATGTGTAATTTGAATTGTGACCAAATGGCTTGGTCTTGTCATAATCTAACTTTTAATAATTGCAAGTAGTATATCTTTTGTTGTTGTTTCTTAGTTTTCTTGTCCTTATATAACTTTGTCTATATTAAAAATATATGTTTTTTGACCTCATAGGGTAGGATTCATTTGTTTTTTACAATAGTTGTGAAGGTTCTAACACCTATTTTCTTGGTTTTTAAAAGTCTTTTATTCATATGAAGTTCATAACATGCTTGCCATAATACTATATCCTCATTTCAAATCATTGCAAATTGTGAGAATTTATGTGGGACATGAAGATGCAATCCATAGATTATTTTTGAGTATGGTGTGGAAGTAATCTCATTTTCACAACATTTTTATTGCCTAAACCTTATTGTCCAAACATGTACATTTCATGGACCTCATGATGAGCTTGAAGATAACAATAAGGGATGAGTACGATCATATGAAACAAAAGGACTATCACACTTTCCATAATTATGAACTATCTTTATACATGACATCATAAATAAATAACTTTTTTTTTCTTTTTTGCATTAATGATTGCTTTTGAAATGTAACATCTAAATGTATTGTAACAAATATTGAACTATTTGTTGTGGTTTTGTAGACATGTCTTTTATCTTCAACAAATGGCAAAACTAGTAATAGATTAATAAATTACTCTTAGGACTAGGAAAGGACTAACATAATTTTGTCCAATGTTGTGTTATTTGTTTTTCCAATATACCACATATGAGAGAAAAGAATGTAGACAAACCCATGTGCAAGAAAACTTTACATCCAAATAAAAGTAAAGATTTGTCAATACCAAATTCAAGATTTTTTGGCTATTAGTAAAATGACCTTTTGGAGGCACATATTTATGCATTTATCATGTGTGAACAATATATAAGCAAAAGACATACATGGTAGGAATGAACAAGCTATACATGTTTAATTATATTGAGTTATTTTGAATAGTGAAAGAATTTTTTTTATGATTGGATTTTTTCTTGGTTTTGAGTCAACTACCTAAAGTTTTGTTCTTGTTGGGTGCACCAGATCATAATTTGGGCTAGTAATGTGGTTAGATTTGGAGCATCAATTGAAGTATCTTCATGCACACGTGGGACTAAAGAGCTATCTTTATTTATGAGGTTATTCATACTTCCAATTGCATGTGAATATTCCTTTGCTTGGTGGGGCAACCATGAAGGACAATTTTTAAACATTCCATTCATGGCTAAATATATTTTTGGCAATCTAGAGGGTCATACATAAAAATTGAAAATGTGTTTAGTTTGGTTGTTTGGTGTTGACAACTTTGTGACAATACCACTTACATGTCACAAAGTTAAGTAAGTAAGATAAAGTGAACATTGGATTACCTTGTCAAAATTGAATACATGTAGATGTAAAGTAACAACAAAACCCATAATGTTTGTGGAACATTGAGTGTTTTTAGGTGAATGATGAAATTACAATACCTCTTCACTAACGTGCATTAAGTTTCAAAACTCTCATTGTTTTAATAAGTTTTTAAAAATGTAATATAATTGCAAGGTTTACTTTTGTAATGTCGACTTTTGTTTAATTTGACGTGCTTGTTAACAATGCATATCACTCATTAGGTTTTTTGGAAAGCCTTCAACTTTTTACTAGTGGGTTAGAGTTTCCTTGATATATTCATTAATATTTAAAATTTAAAAATCACACATAATCCAATTCTCATGCGTCATTCACTACCAACATTTTCATCCATTATTTTTTCAATGTTTTGAATTTTTGGATCAATCTTTCCCACCTTCCATTTCATCCATCATTTTTTTGGGGGGTTTTATTTTTTTTGGCCTTCATTTTTATCATTAAGTTTAATATCATATATCAAAAGTTTGGAAACTTCAATGTTTTTAAACCTTTATAACATCCATGATATTTTTTTGATTTCAACATTTCCAATCCATGTTACATTCAACATATAGAAAAAAATTTCATATCTTATATTCCCTAACATTCATTTCACACATTTTTACCCTTAATTCAACTATTCTTAGATTTGTCATCTTCCCCAAGCTACATATCATTCAATGGACCTAAATTACCTTAATATGAAAGACAAAATAATGGGCCAAAGCATGGTTGGGGTACTAAAAAGGACTATTTCTTTTTATATCTAATGGACCCCCTCACTTAAACAAGTTGTTATAATTTAATGGCACATTCATATTGAAAGTTTGATTTTTTTCATGGATAAATGCAACACTAAGGTATTATTTTATGCATAGCATGTCAAATTTGAACAAGTTTTAGGATTCCTACCAAGTATTGGAAAAAAATCCAAGATATTGTCTCTTGAAAAAAAAAGGTTCAAGGATTCATAAATAATGTTTAAACAAATTTTTTTGACCCAAGATTCTTATCACAAACACCTTAGGTACTAATGCACATAAAATGTATGAGTGTGACAAAAACCAAGTGCCCTATTGCAATATAAAAAATTTCAAAAATTATTTTTTTGGGGAATTTTGGGCCATCAAAAAGAACATTGCCCACATATAAATTATATTATTTTTATTTTCATAAGTGAAAAAAAAGATATTCTAGATGTTTATATAAAATTTGGAACAAAATTATTTCATTTGACATGAGAAAAAAAGGAAAATCTAAAACAAATCATAGGAAAAATGAAGAAAAAAGTGAATTTGAAAATCTTAGGAGTGAGTCTTTATGTTTCAAAGAAGGTACCTCAATCATGTTTCAACCTTAATTTATTTTTAATTATGATATTTATCTTGTTTTTATTACTAAATATTTTTAAACTCGAGGTAATGATAAATTTGGATGGGATTTCATTGTTCCCCATTAATAACAATTCCATCCAATATCCAACTATTGAAACTCCACAAATAAACTTTCCCTAAATTCTTTCCCAACTAACTCCATTTTGGTTGATAATTTGATTTTATTGACTTCCCAACCCACATTTTTCATCCAATTGTCATACTAGTGTCTGAAAATAACAAGTTCATATAGTTTTTTTTTCTCATAATGTTTTTCATTACTAACTTTCATTTCATCCATTGTCAAATGTTATCAACATTTTATGAATTTTTTCAGTTGCATAATTTCCCAACTTCCTTGGTTGCATTTATTGTCCAATTTTTTCAACTTTCTTGAATTTCAATTTCCCAACTTTCATCTTTGTAACATTCTTGAATTTCATCGATTATTTATTTAATTCTTATTCATGATTTCAAGGTTCATCTTTCTCAAATTCCTCAATTTCATCCGACGTCAAACTTTATCACCTTTTTTGGATATGATTTCTCTTTATGTTCTTGATTCATCATCCCCTATCCAACTTTTTCAACATTTTTGGAATCCATTTTTATCACCTTCATTATAGTCTCCATATTCCAACATTCTCAATTAAATACCAAGTTCCATTCATCCCTATTTCCCTAGGTTCATTCATTGTCCAACTTTTTCACCTTTTTCAACTAGTTCAATTTTCCAACTTAAAAAATTCTCTAATTAGTTTTACAAAAAAAATTGACCATTAATAGAACTAGTAGTTTCAAGAGTTGCCTAATTGGGAGGATGGATAAGTGATGAAATATTACCCATCAAATTCAAATTCACATTCCTTTCATTCATTCATGTGATAAATTGTAAAATATTGCACCATGATAAAATTGCACATAATTTTAAGCATATGTAAAGAATTTGAGTATCAAATTGAGGACAAACAAAATAAATGAAAGATTTATTTTTCTATTGGACATGTCCTCTAATAACAACATTGAACCAATGTTGCATTGAATTTGTTCCACAAGTCTAGTATCTTTATTAATTTTGATGTTAATTGTCAATTCAAATATGATTTAATTTTTGCTTTCTTCCCACCAAAAGCGTTTATTTTGACCCAAATATGATGCGATTTCAAATGATAATAATCACCAATGATGCTATATATTGCCAAAAAAAAAATGTACCAAATTGAACATTTGCTAATAATTATTACTTCATGATATTGGACTAACAGAAATTAAATTTAAAAATAATATTAAAATAAGTTTAATATAAGTCTTGAGTAAAAAGGAGAAGGAAAATTGACTGACTTGCGTCATTTTGACTTACATGACAAAAGTTTTGTTCTGTACTTCCAAGAGATGAGTTTTTTTATAAAAATAAATAAATAAATATATATATATATATATATAAATTTTTTTTTAAATAATAAATTTCAGGAACATGGATTAATAATATGCAATTATAAATAACAATAATAACAACTAGTTACAATGGACAACAATAATAATTGATAATGATAATAATAGAAATGATGTCCCCCAAGGCCCAAATGGGGACCCAATCTGTGCCGTCCATCCTTGCTTCTAACGTACTGCAACCGTGGATGCGGGAATAAGGGTGCAAGTAAGTATCACACGCCTGTTTTTTTCTTTTGTTTTTGTTTTTTTTTTTTTTTCCGCTTGTTTGTTTGCTTCGTTCGTTTTTTTGCTTTTCGCGCACTTCGTAATAGTCTCTCTTTCTCTCGGAGTGTGCGTCCTTCTGTCTGTCCTCCCCGGCTAGCCATCCATCTACGGGAGGTTTTGTCCTTCCGACGAGGAGAGGACTTCGGAGCTTCTGACCTCGCTTCTCTTTTTTTTGTTTTTTTGTTTTTTTGCTTTTTCATTTTTTTTTTGGTTTGTTTTGTTTTGTTTTTTTTTTTAAAGTTTGTTTTTTGGTTTTTTGGTTGAAGAATCATCCGGAGGGATTTGTGTCCTTGGTTCCGTTAGAAGAACTTGGGGTTTTGCTCTTCGTTTTGCACGCAGTGGTGGTTTTAGATCCACTAGCAATAGGGGGGAAATGGATTCCGATCAGGGGAAGCTGTTCATAGGTGGAATATCATGGGAGACGACGGAGGAGAAACTGCGGGACTATTTCAAGGCTTACGGGGAAGTGACGGAAACGGTGATCATGAAGGACAGAGCGACCGGACGGGCGCGAGGTTTTGGATTTGTCATTTTTGCGGATCCGGCTGTGGCTGATCGAGTGGTAAACGAGAAGCACACCATCGATGGCAGAACGGTAAGCCTCAGTTACTTAAGGCGGAGATTTTTTAGGGCTGGAATGCGAGTGGGGTTGAATGTGATGTCTGATAAGGGTTCTAGGGAAAGGTTGTGGTGTGTGCTGCTGTGGTGGGATGGATCGTGGGATGTTGCGTGCGTGTGGATGTGGTGCAATGCAGGGTATGTACTGGGAGTAATAACTAGTTTAAGTCTGTCTTTCTCTTAATTGGTATATTTAGGTGGAAGCGAAAAAAGCTGTGCCCAGGGATGAGCAGCAGCAGAATGTGCCTAGGAGCAGCAGCGGGGGCCAAGGGCCAGCAGCATCTCACACTAGGACAAAGAAGATATTTGTGGGAGGTTTAGCTTCCACTGTTACTGAAGATGACTTCAGAAACTATTTCGCGCAGTTTGGTACTATTACAGATGTGGTTGTAATGTATGACCACAATACTCAAAGGCCTCGTGGGTTTGGCTTCATCACTTTTGATTCTGAGGATGCAGTGGACAATGTTCTGCTGAAACCGTTCCATGAGCTCAACGAGAAGATGGTGGAGGTCAAACGGGCTGTTCCAAAGGAGCTTTCTGTTGCTGCCGGGCGCAACAACAGCGGTGGCTTCAGTGGAGGCCGAGGCAGTAACTATGGATCTGGCTTTGGCCAAGCTTACAACACAAGTCCTGTTGGAGCTGGCTATGGTGGTCGGGCTGACAGCCGCTATGGCCCCTCTCCCGTGGGTAGGGGAGGTTATGCAGGCTATGGCGCAGCAGGATATGGGGCAGCTGCTGGTTATGGCAGTGCTGCAGGGTATGGTGGAGGAATGAATGGAGGTTACGGCGGGAGTGGATATGGTGGGAGCATGGGTTACGGGAGTGCAGGAGGAGGTGGCTATGGCGGTGCAGGATATGGAAACACTCCAGTAGGGGGTGGGTATGGTGGTGGCGGCGGATATGGCACTGCAGGGGCTGGGAGCGGAGGTTATGGAAGTGGCCCTGTGGGTGGGCGTAGCCCATGGGGAAGTGGAGGAGGGGGATATGGCACAGGAGGTAGCTCAGGAGGCTATGGAGGCAGCAGTGGTGGCAGTATGGCTGGCTATGGGAATGCAGCATGGGGTTCAGGTGGGGCTGGAGCAGGTCAAGCCACTGGAAGCAGTGCAGGCTATGGCAGTTCTGGCTATGGTTATGGGAGCAGTGAAAGTGGTTATGGATCTGCTGCAGGCTATGGAGGTCGAGGAAGCGGCTATGGGACTGGATCCAGTGGGTATGGAACTGCTGCAGGAGGTACTGGTAGTGGGAGCTATGGTGGGG
>Ga0116227_10004612_pt1 | contig 29784 bp, 22 predicted proteins | sample S1TSphgellanicum_FD_89693 | JGI IMG/M metagenome (GOLD analysis project Ga0116227, IMG submission 89693) | Host-associated microbial communities from peat moss isolated from Minnesota, USA - S1T2_Fb - Sphagnum magellanicum MG | ecosystem: Host-associated > Plants > Peat moss > Unclassified... | reverse complement strand
TTTTTCTCTTTTCCTATTTAGTTGTATTATATTTGTTATATAATATTTATTATTATTATTATATATATATATATATATATATATATATATATATATATATATATATATATATATATATATATGATGGCCATGTAATTGTTGACAATAATTGGCCTTGAGTTTATATTTCCATCTTGTCCAATTTTCTATTACTTTTCAAGAAATTACATTACAATTATATGTGAAACTTTGGACACAACATGTTCCTTCAACATCGTATTGATAGCAATTTGGTTTTATAATTTTTAGAGAAAAAATATGAAAAAAAAAAATTAAAAATATTTTTTGGGGGGAAATTTCACACATAAATTTTTTCCCTTAGAAGCTTGTTAACAATTTACAAATGAAACACATGCAAAAGTATAAGCAAGAGAAAAGAAAAGGAGGAATAAATAAATCTCAACTATTTCATTTTGTTAAAGAGATTGGGAAGGACATATATAATAGGTATGTATTATATATGCAATTCTCACCCATACAAACAAACCAAGTTTTTAAAATTATAGATAGATTTTCAATTATGTGATAAGGTATGGGTCGTGTCCAATCATTAATATTTATCACAACTTTTAACCATCTCAAGATCAATTTGGAATATTGGTCTTTTGATGAATGATAAGATGAAATGATCTTATGCATTTCCTTTCTTTGGGTATATTTTTCCAAAGTGCACTATCATTAAACTCACCTTCCCAAGCTTGCCCAATTACAACTTACTTGGCCACATGCACCATAAATGATAACCCATTCTTTAGTACACAAAAAACACTTTGTGTTCAACACATTGTATTTCACAATTGGAATACACATTGGACACAACTTTGAACAAATATTTGAGAAACATACATTGTTTAAGCAAATTCCATTTGGAATTGTTTTGCCATCATTTAATTTTGCATGAATAGTGAAACGAAAAATAATGACTACCATCATCAATGAGAAACATGTTTTAAAAAAATCAAAGATATGAACAGTTATACATGGAACAATTTGAAAAGCGATAATTCAATTTATGTAAAATAAGTGAAAAGAAAGATTGATGATGTGATATTAAATTCACAATAAATTCATAATGTTGTCAAATATAATTTTGATGCCACAAGAACCATTTCACAATATAAAACACAATTCAACGCATATTTCAATTAACATTTGAAAGAGGATAAAACAAAGAAATGAAAATCGAATCATGAAATTCAATTTACATGAAGAAAGTAAAAAATTGTATGAGAAAGTGTAAATATTAATATTTGCCCACCCACCGTATATTTGCTTCTGTAATTCACCCATAGCAAAAACATAATTAATTGTCATTTAAACTAATGTCACTTTACAAAATATAATTTCCTTCCTAGTGCATGGAAGGGAAATTGCATTGTTGATTAGGATGTTATGTTTTGAAAAGGAGTTATGATTCCTTCAACAAGAAATTAGGGTTTTCTAACAATTAAGGTAGGCAATGATATTGTGTTTAGATTCATTATAGAGTATGGTAGCTTAAGGGATATTGGCCCCTAGCTAATAATAATAATAGGTCTATTTATTTTTATAAGAGGATTTTTGAAAGATGATAATTTGGCTTGTGTTGAAACTTGAGATTAGTTATAGGTTTATAATAATATCTTGAAGGATTTTGGTTTTTGTTAGAGGATTTTTTGAAGATTATATATATATTTGGATGGTGAAATATTTGAATTTTCATATTTCTTCTTGTGCCTTAAAATGCTTTTTTAATAATATAAATGGGTTCGTGTTTTTGTTTAACAAGTTGAATTGTTCTATTGAAACTTGTTTCTTATCACCAATGTCCTTGAGTGGGTTACCATAATGAGAATTGAGATGCCCTCTTTTCATCCACAAAAGAGAGTGGCTGTGACATTTTTCATCTAAGTAACCAAGGGTTATGGATGAGAATCATTGGGCCAATGAGAGCTGAATAATGTTGGTTACTTGGGTACCTTGTGCTAACTAGGCTTAGTAGGTCACTACTGAAAACAAAGGGTTATGGGGTATAATTTCTAACCCAAGACCCAATCAGAGGTTAAGTTTCTCCTTTTGTATGTCTCCACTTTTAAACCATACCCATCCCTCTTACAACCAAACCTACTCTGTCCATCCAAACTCCATTGATGAAGAAATGGAGTTTGGATGGACAGAGAGAGATACCCATCCATGGCTTGTAACAATGAAAAGGATCATCTGTTTGTTCTATATGAAAGACTTTGTGATTTTGGGTTTCTGAAAAAAAATCAATCTCCCCTACTAAACCCTAATTATTGCCACAAAATTTGTAATATACAAAAAATTTATGTACAGATCTCTCTATTTATGTACCCCTTAGCTACCTTCCCCCAAAACCCTAAAACCCTAAAACCCCTGCCTAGCCAGCTACCTACCCAGCTAGCTACCTAAACCCTAAACCCTAAAACCCCTGCCTAGCCAGCTACCTACCCAGCTAGCTACCTAAACCCTAAACCCTAAACCCACTGACAACAGCAGCAGACTCCCATGATTTGGAGCTTGTTATTTTGCTTGATTGTGAGGAGGGATGATTTGGGTTGCATGATTGAGTGTCATAAATAAGAAAAAGGCCAAGTGGGTTTGGAAGCATTGAATTCAAAAGACATTTTTCAAAAAACCAAAGAAAAGAGAGAGAGCCAAGATCATCACATTGATCATGGTTTTTAATGAGCCTGCTGTTGAATCATAATAATACCTAGTCATCCTGCTAGCAGCTTCATGCTTTGAATTGATGATGGTCACATAGTGATGATGATATATATATACATGTTGTTGAAGTAAGTATGGTTGCTGATGAACAAACAAACTTTTATGTTGGTGAATGAAGTATGTGTTGCTCATGAAGAAAAAATTAGTTATTATGATAGATGATGATGCATCATGCATTGCTGAAATTTGAAATGGCCTGCAAAACAGTGGAGGAACAAATGGGAGTATTGAATGACAGCAGGTCTTAACAAGTTGCTGATGAAGAATTTATGATGATGATGATGATGATGTTGCTGAATTAATTAGGGGTTGCTGATGCAGAATTAATGATGATGATGTTGTTGTTGTTGAATTATGACTGCCGAGTGTGATGAAGAGTTTATGATGATGATGATGAGGGGGTGGAGGAGGAGGAGGAGGAAAAAAGGCAGCAGCCTACAACTCACAAATTTCAAAAATCTTCATGTTTCATGATGGAAGTAGCTTGTGGCAGCTAACTGAATCCCAAAATTTACAAAGAAAACCAGTAAGAATGAGGATGAGGATTCAGGAGAAGAGACAGGAGCATGGAAAGATGAAGATGATAATTGATGAAGAAGAAAGATGAAGAAAAGAAGAGTAAGCAGAAGAGGAGGAAGATGAGGATGAGGATTCTAGCATAGAAACAATTCTCTCGTCAAGAAAAGCTCATGTTCATCAATCAAATGTCTCCACAAATGCTAGCAATTGCAAACTCCTACAACCCAACAACAAGAAGAAGAGAACCTGACATATGATGCTCTCATGCATGCTAGGTACCATTCTTCTTCTTCTTCTTCTTCTTCTTTGTTTCACACAGTCAAGGTGGGCTGTTGAATCTCAATTCCTCACACAATGCAACACAATTTAGATGCTGTTGCTGTTGATGGGTGGGACAGATCTTCGTTTCTTCTTCTTCTTCTCTGATGATTGTGGTGGTGATATTTAGTATATGTGTTATTTGTTGCTGTTGTTGAGGTTCTTGCAGTTTTGTTGTTGTTGTTGTTGTTGCAGGTTTTGTGTTTGCGCACATTGTTGTTGTTGGGATCCAGATTCTCACGAAGAAAAAAAACCACTGAAAAGGATTTTCTGCTTTCTCGATTTTCTCTCGACGTATGCTGATGGTATTGGTGGTTCTTCTTCTCTGTTGTCGATTCTCAGGAACAATGTGGGTTTGTTCCGATGCGCGTGAGGGAGCGCTATAAGGATTGCCTTTGGGGTGGCGGATCTAATGTTGGGTGTCTTCCTCTTTGGCAGAATAGTGCTGTTGCGGCGCGCGGAGAATCAAGCAAAACAAACGTGAGAAGTTAGTTCGTCTTCTTCTTCCTCTGCTGAAGGAGGAGGGTGTCGCTGCTGGCGAGAGCATAAGAAAATGGGTACCTACTTTGTGTTTGGAGGTCGTTGCGTCATGCGATTGTTGTTCCTTGGAGGATTGATGACTACGACGGGCTTTGCGAAGATCGCACAAAACTCGGAACGCCAAAATAGCGAGAAGCAGCAGCAGTTTCTGTGAAGAAGAATGTCCTCCAACTCTCGTCATCTGCTCGCCCTTCTTCTTCACAAGATTGTGACAACCCAGGAGCGTCCTTCTTCGCTGGTAAAGGGGAGTATTCTTGGTGTGCGTGTGGTGTTTTGGGTGATGGATGCGTGAGAGAGCGAGAAACAAAAAAGGTTCTTCGGCAGCGGCGACAGACAATGGGGGGAGCTTCATCAGATTCGTGTGCAAAGCGGTACGAAAGAGCGATCCCACGCGTTTTGCAACCACCACCACCATCTCCTGCTGCTGTTGTCTCGTCGGAGATCCTCCCGCTTGTGGGAGAGGAGACGACGACGACGACTACCACTACCACTACTACTACATTCTTCTTTCTGTATTCAATCCGGTTCCACAACTTCCAAGCAGGGACAGATCCTCTTCAGCACCTGGCTTCTGATTTCCTGATGCTCACTCCTCAGCTCCTGGACGCCGAAGCTGCTACCATGCAAGTCAAACTCCAGCTTCCCGCCTGGGCTTCTGTGCAAGCCCACATGCAAGCTTGTGGCCAAATCTCTCTTGACGATTCCCAGGTACTCTGATTCTCTAATTCTCTTCCCTTCTCTCTGCTCTCTCTCTCATCCTCCTCTCTGTAGCTGTCTCTGTGTCTCAGCATTTGGAGCTCCAAACAAATTCTGAGCTCCCAAGTCCCACCCAGAGTACTACTACTACTACTGTACAGAATCTCTTTTGCAATTGTGTGAATCTCTTTTGTTTGTCTTTCATTATTGGGGAATGCCATGATGCGAGGTTGATTTTAGGAGTCTCAGAATTGCACAGAGTTCCACAGGGCAGAGAAAGAAATCCCTCTCTGCAGCTTTTTTGTGAGCTGATATCCTATCTTTTTATATTCTGAGATGGATTTTCTATTTTTTTATAAGATTTTTTTTGTGGGGAGTTGTGAGGATTTTTTCAGGTATTGTTTCTTTGTGCCTGTTTTGTTGTTTTTGTTGTGCTTTGCAAGAAATTTTTCAATTCAAGAATTTGTGGATGTTGGGCTTTCTTCCGTATAATAATTTGTTTTATTGGGTGTGTGGGGATTTGCCCCAAAAAAACAGGTGCAAAAAATGAAGAAGTTTTGTGTCTGGCTCTTCCACTTGGCTCTTGGAAAATGCTTTACATTGCCTTCCACTGTGAAGGAGGACGGAGATGGCCCAAAATATTACTACATCCTGCCATTGCTGCCAGGAGAAAACAATGCATTATCAATAGCAGCAACAACAACAACAACAACAGATGTGATCATTGACTGGTCTGCAGTAGATATGGCACTGACTTCCAGTCTTGTCTATCGACAAAAAGTTGTGTTTTTTGGTGGGTTTTCTGAGCTCATGAAAGCCAATTTTCATGATGACAACAATAATGAATCAATGATGGAGGGCAAATTGAGGATGCGTAATGGCATCTTTGGAGTGGAAGAATTCAAGGATGCAGTTGTCACATGTGCGAATAATGGTGTGCCTTGCTATGTCGCTGGAATTGCATTCCATCGCTCCAGCAACAGCTTTGTGAAATCACACTCTTCCAAAACCTTACCTATGACTTATACGCAGTACTACATGGAAAAGTAAGACCAGGTTTTTTCCCCAAGTTTGTAGGATTTTTATTAAAAAAAATCCTGTGAGGTTGTTGGCACTATTCTTCTTTGTGCACCAAAATTTCTTTCAACATTTTCTCTTGTTTGGAAGAAAAAAAGGGTTTATTGGTATCTCAGCATTTTATTCTAGAAAATGCATTCTAGAGAGAGAGAGAGAGGGAGGATGGTAGAAAAAAAAAATACTAAATCCTCAGCAGGAATCGTTTTCTGGTGCTTGTTGTTGTGGGAAATCTTTTGACTCCAGGTGCAAGTATAAGCTTGTGTATCCACAGCAGCCACTTATAAAGGGATATCGGCTCCTGCGTGCAGGCAACTATGTGCGCAAATTATCTTTGATGAGAGCAAATGGTGAAATACAAAACATGTTCTTCTTACCTACTGAGACAACTGTGTTTTCACACTTTTCAAATAGTGTGATGTCAATTGGCTCCATATAGAGAGGCATTAGAAATATGATTTTTCTGATTCATTTTTTGCTGGCAATTTTATGGTTTTATCAGACCCATCATAGTGTAGAAATAAGTTTGTTGCTTTGATGCCATCAAAAGGATGTGGGTATTGAAGATGGGCACAAGTAGTCTGTGGTTAATGTGAGAGAGTGGGTTGTGGGAAATGTTTTTGACCTTTGCAGGAGGGGATGTGGCAAATGCTTGGGAGTTGGTTGAACTCCCACCAGAAATATGTGAACTGCATGTAGGGATGAAGGGAAGTCTCTGTAGGGGTGCTATGCGCCTTCCTTCAGTGCTTCATAGCCTTGAAATGACACTTGTAGCTGCAGAGCTCCGTGATCTTATTGGCCCACCAATTTCGTGCTTCGAGGTACCATGCACTGTACTGCATCCTCCTCTGCCAATTTTGTTGTGTAATAATACCACCACCCTTTTGGACCAGGAGGGAGTACTGCTGCTGCTGCTGCACTTTGGACACATTCAATTTTCCATGGTAAAAAATGTAACTGTAATCTCTCTGCCTTCAAAAAAATTTGTTCAGTTCAAGGGAGGACAGGTCACTGATGACTGAAGATCTGGCAGGTGCAAGAAGCTTTGACATCTGGGGCATGTGAAGGGGAGCTCTCATACGAGACTTTGGAGTTACTGGGTGACAGCATTCTGAATTTCACCGGAGGGGCATATATGTATTTGAAGCATTTGTCCCTTGATGGAGAGCAGCTGCATGTGGGCAACCATGAGCTTATCAGTAATAAAACGTTTTACAACTGTGCAATCACTAGTGGACTTCCTCGCTATGTGTTTGCTGAGATTTTTAATCCAAAGACTTGGGTTCCTCCAGGCCCATTCCTCGAAGATCCACAACAGAAAGGACTGGTAGGTACAGCAAAATCTACAATAAAATACACAAACCAAAATTCTCTTGCCTTGATCCCAAAATTTTTTGGGCCTAAAAATACTCACTGCAACAGTGAAGAAACTCCACTCACTTTATAATTTCCAAATGCTTCAATCAAATTCATACCTTGTAGGAGGATCCAAATTTGACAAGTCCAATATTTTCCAGAATGGATGGATGCGGGGGGATGGTGCTGCAGGAGGGTCAAGTACTAGGCAGGAAGACACTGGCAGATGTTGTAGAGGCCTTGGTAGGCACATACCTCCTGCATGGGGGCTTGGATTCAGCACTGACAGCAATAGCATGGCTTGGAGTACCAATTCATTTCCCTTCCAAAGTTCCAGAGGCTGTTCATGCCAATCACATCAGTAAAACCAGTTGCCGAAACCTGCTGCAGTTGGCGGACTTTGAAGCTCTGGAAGAAAAGCTGGGATATAGGTTTAGAAACAAAGCTCTCTTAGTCTCAGCATTTGACTATGGATATGAATCTGGGACCAAGCTAGGAGGTTTCGAATTCCACAGGCTGGAAGTCTTAGGTGACCCTTTTGCATTGGTCAATCTCCCTATAAGATACTTGCAAGAATGGAAGGTTTTTGTCACCAAAAATAATGATTAACCAAGTATGTTGCAAAGTACATTGGTTTGGCTGGTCTTTAGTCTGATGTTGTGGGTTATAATCTGATACAGGAGATACTGTGTTGGACTTTTTGATAACCCGATATTTGGTGCAAAAATATCCTGGGTTCAATCCAGCCAGCCTAAATGATCTCAAGCAGGCAACAATCAATGGGGAGAATTTTGCCTGCATTGCACTGCACCATGGTCTGCACGTTTACTTGCAGAAAGTTTCACCTATCTTGGAAACCCAGATTGAAGTATTTGCCACATCCTTCTGGAAAGAAGGTGGTAGCGCCTTTGGTATCACAAACCTGAGCTCACCCAGAGTGGGTTGCCTCTCTCTGCCATCACAAAACTCACTTTTTCTGCTTTGCATTTGCCAGTTTCTTAAGTTGCATGCAGAATATATTGTGCAGTAAAAAAAACTGTTCCAGGATAAAGAAGCAGAAGCGAGAATAATAATTCAATTGACCTATGTATACATTGATTCAAAACTCTTTAAGAAAACTAACTGTTTTGCATGAAATTTTCTGTTTGTACAGGCGGTTGGTGATGTAGTGCAGACTTTAGCAGCAGCCATTTTTTTGGATGCAGATCTTGACATTGAGACTGTTTGGAAGGTAAAATGTTTTTTTCTCTTCAAGAAATGTGTGTATGTTGCTTCCATATCTTTCTTCTTCTAGTGACCACATTTTGAATCTGTTGGAGGGTTTGGAGTTTCGGGTGTAGGGTTTACATGCAGATAGATGGTGGAGCAATCGACAATACCTGAAATTTTCTTTGTTGGATGATGTGTTGCTCAGGTGCATGAGCCATTGTTGCAGCCTCTAGCCACTCCAGAGACTGTGATGCTGCATCCACGGCGGCAGCTGGAATCTCTTTGTCTCAACCAGGGATGGCATTTGGAAGTTCAATCTTCTCAGCAAGATGGCATAGTGCAGGCAGATGTATTCATCAACCGTATCTTACTTGGCAGCTCACAAAGCAAAGAGAGGAATGTTGCAAGAAGACTTGCTGCTTTTAAGGTACCCACATGTACAGTGTACATCACTGTTTTTAACACTCCAAAAAAGCACCCCATAGATACCTACCATGTATTGTAATACACAATATTCAACATTGTGGGTTAGTGTGAAATGGTCAAATCTGAAACTTGCCTGTATACACCACCCGAGCATTTGAAGGGTGTTCTCTTCCTAAGACTTTGCATGAAAACATGAGAACAGCTTTCTAATACCTGCAAAAAGAAGAAAAAAAACACATTTCTTCCATTTCTTCCATCATTTCTTCCATTTCTATTTGTTCACAGAGTATTTATTGACTTGGGTCTTACTTGCAGGCTCTGCGCTCCATTTCTTCTCAAACTACAAATGCATTTCAGTGTGGGCCCAAGTCTTGACCGCCCCCAAGATTTTTAACACTTGGTCCTACTTTGAAATTCTGAAACATTTCAGTGCTGAATACTGTGGTGGCAATGACCTCTCTTGAACAACATGGAGACAGCTGTTCATATCTCGCCCTTCAGCAGGTTGATTGACACCCATCTTTTTCCAACTCAACTGCTGCAAGTTTCAACAAGGAATTTGCTCCTTAACCCAGAAGGAAAGAGAGAAAATACTGCCTGTTCTTGCCAATGGAATTCCTACCAATCCAATCTTCAAGTTTAGCAGGTTTCAGTGGCCATACTATTGTGATCAGCAACAAGGTTAGTCATATCTCAAATCCAAAGCCACATGTGGTTTTGTTAAGACTACCTGTATCTATTGATCTCTGAATTCTCATGTTGCTGAAAGATCCTCAAGTTCTAATGGCATCTATAATATTGCATTGAGACCTAATCCTCTGGTATAAGCAGATGAAAACAGTGGGCATTGTGTGATGTTCAACTTCATCACACCACATCTATCAAACAAGTAAATTTGCCACTTTTGAACAAAATAACAGTCTAGTGAGAAATGTAGGCATGTCGACATGTGCATCTTGCGATTCTAAATTCTGGATACATGAAAATCCCAATTATGGACATGAAGAAGAGTAGTAGTTTTTGCCATAGGTGAAACTATATGCTCAAATCCTTGAATTCTGACTTTAAAGAGTTTAAACATCAGAATAACAAATCATAACAACACCCAATATTTCACATCTATGGAAACTGTGAGCAATGTTGACCACAGATTGCAAATCATGGCAGTATGATTTTAATCCCCAAATACATGGCATCAACAATCCATAAGATGCAACCTTGCAAATTAAACAGCAGTTACACAAAGTTCAAGCTTCAAGCTAAAAACCAAAATCAATTACAAAAAGTCTCTGAGATCTGAGACTTGGGAAGCAAAAACAGCAGGCTGCTTGCTTGCAGTTAAGCCCCTTTCCTAAAACCAAAACCACAAGTTACAATGCTCTAGTGGGATCTCTACATGGGTACTTTGCATCTAAAATGCAAGCACCCAGAAATTTCAGCAAATTCTTTAGTTGGCAAATTTACACACTTTCTCCATGTTGTCATACTTTTCAATTTTTTTTCCAAATGCCTTCAGCAGTTGGTCCTTCATTTGCACCCTTTTAACTTGAAATACTCGAAAAACTCCAAATATTCCTTATGAACAAATAAAGAAACCCAGCATGCTTGGACAAGCACAAAGATTAGCCTGCTACTGTGGCAGCCAGATTGTGCACTTCTTTCCCATACTTACTCAGATGATTCCATTGCTGTGAAAATGTCAGTCCTTGTGACAATTCCTGAACACAACATTCCAGAACACAGGGCATCAAAATGGGAAATCCCCGATCAATTCACTCTCTGCAAGAATCAATGGATTCCACTCAGATAATAAGGATGTTTTCTCAGTTTTGTGCCTTCAAATTTTTGTGTAGGGTAAAGCCCCAAGGTGGGGGGGCATTCCCAAAACAAGGGGTCTAGGATGAGGAGGTAGCCAAGTCCAGCCTCAAATTTTGGGAATATCCCCCATCTGGCCTACCCATCCTACCATCCTAAAGCACAAGGTTATGAGGAAAGTAAACATTTGAGGATCACTACGTGTATGAGGGGAGGGTTGTTCCACCTACTCCTTAACAGTGGGAGGGAATCTTACACCTACTCATGGGTGTAAGATCCTTCTTTAAGTAGGTGTAAGATCCCTCTCACTTGTAAGGAGTAGGTGTGATATCTCTACTCTTTTCTAATATGGATTTTAACATAATTTGCAGATATAATGTGCCCTCCAAATACACTAGCCAGTTTCTGTAAGTGCATAAAAAAGCCTGGCATTTTTTTGCTAGTGTACCTAGAGATCACTTCACCTAGTGTAATTTGCCAGCAGGCATTTCAAAAAATGAAATGCCTGCAGAGGTGGGCATTTTGGTTTTCAAAACACCCACCGTCATTTTTCATCTTTTTCCCATGACATCTGGTGGGTATCCATACCCACTGGGTATCACAGGTAATTTTCGAAATAAAAAAAGCTGATGGTTTTTATGATGTGTAAATCCTTCAAGGCTGGGCTTTACCACCTTCAGGCCTGCGCTCAGCTCCCTTATTCCAGTAAAGCCCAGCACATTGGGCCTTACCCTACACTTTCCGACAAGTTGTTAACACTACACTATCAAATTGACCCACTGTGGTTCTAGATGTCTGAGGTCTAGATGTCTGAGGGTGGATCAAGAGTGGACATGGGTAAAGAATTGGTCTCCAACAACACTCTAAAGAGTTTGTTTTACATCCTCTCAACCTATGCAGCATTGCAAAGTCTACACATTCATATCTGTGGTAACTATTTCAGTAGTCTAAACTTCACAAACCCTTTTTATGCAAGAACGTACTGTTAAGTTTCACCTAAATAATTGTAAAAGTCTGTCTTTAAACTAGATAAACCAATTTTTGAACCCACTAAACGAATGCAGGTACAAGGAAAAAATGGTTTGAAAGGCACTCAAGATTAGGTAACACGGCACTTACCCACAACTTGGTTTGACTCATTTACTATTGGAATCCGGTGGATCTTATTTTTCAGCATCAGCACTGCAGCATCTGCAATCCAAGCAAAAGATGCAGCAGCATCAGAAGATGGCAAAAACATTTGTACTGCCACATTCAACATCATCCCAAAAAAAGAAGAGTCAATTCACATTGTGTTATGCTACTCTGTTACTTCATTTGTGGATCAGCTGTTCCAAGTCTATTAAGGTCTGGGTTCGCAGATTTGGTCAATTTCTTGACCACGTTGTATGATATAATCTTCTGGTGATGATCATACACTTGTAATAGTGGCCAAAAATGTGTCTATTGAACATGAATTTTCTTTTTAAGTGCTGAATCTGCAACTCCAGACCTTAATGCTGAATAGCCTTGCCCCTGCCCATTATGTTGGGTGTGTTGCCTAGCTTACCCTAATGGGCTTGCCTTGCACCTTACCCCAACATAATGAGCAGGGCTTGACCATTCCATAGTAAATGAAGCATATCTAACATTCTTAGTATGCAACAAAATGAACAGGAAAAATATACAACAAAGTTGTCATCAGTCAACCCACAAAAACAAGCAACCCCAGAACTTGACTCAGACTTCTATCACAGATAGATGTTGATGGCTAATAGGAGTGCAGATTGATAACAAGGGAACTAAAAATCCATTTCAAAGTTTGAAGTATTTTTTTTCATCCAGCAACCCAGCAGCTCTCTAAAGAGAAAACAAAATAATCCAGTTCAAAGAGTCTTACCTGAGACAGTCTTTTCAGCAGATAAGGTGATGGCAGGTGTGCTCATCACATTACATACTAGCGCTTTCAACTGTTCCATAAAATCCCAAGCATAATATTGATCAAGTTAGCAACAAGTTTCCTTAAATTTGTTTGGGGTTTTACATCATCAGCTATAATTGGTTGTTTGTAACGCACTCAGAGAGAAATTTCCTAGTGTATTTGGAGGGCACCGTATTATATCCATGAATTTCCCTCCTAGAAAAGATAAGGGATCTTATGCCTACTCCTTAAGAGCGGGAGGGAAGTTATGCCTACTTCCTTATAGGTGTAGGATCCCTCCCACTCTTAAGGAGTAGGTTGTAAGAACCTTCCCCCTCCTATGACTTGTGATCTCCTTATGTTTAAGCATTCATAATAGCATTCATCTTGTGCTTGCTTTACAATGGGTAAAACCCATGACAGGTGGGGGACAAAATACCCAAAAATGTGGGGTTGGACTCAGCTATTGGCTTGTCCTAGGCCCCTTCTCATCTTGGAAATGCCCCTACCCATCAGTAGGCTTTACCCTACACTTAAAGAATGGGAAGTTGCAAGAGAAAGGTAATGAAATGCTCATGCCAACTAGCTGAAGAATTTAAAAACTCATGAGAAACCAAAACAAAAAGAAAGCAAGCTAGGTAGCTAGATATAGAAATAAACCCCGCAGAAAAGAATGGAAAACAAAATTCTGGAAAAAGGAAAACATCTGGAGGAAGAAGAAGAAGAAGAGCGGGACATAACCATACCCCAGCAGCCGAGTTTTTCACGTCCTTCTTGGAAAGCACACCAACACATTTGTACTCATGGTCAATAACCGGAAGGCCTGAGATGTCGGTAAAGTGGTGGTGCACATCCTCAAGCAGTTGGTGTGGGGAAGCTGTTGCAATAATGCGGGACATCACATCTGCCAGGTACTTTGATGGCTGTGCCTGGATTCATGCACCTCATGAAGTTGGGTTTCTCCCAAGGATTACAAGATACCACAAAACTTGAGAAGAAATTCACATAGCAGAAGAAGAAGAAGAAGAAAAAGAGGAAGAAGAAGAATACCACATGGCATGGGATAGCATGCTTGTTGATGACCACAATGACCCATAAAAATAAATTCCGGAAGTCTGGCTTTCAAGCACGGGTCAAGAACATCTATATCTAACAAGGAAGGAGCTAACAAGAACACAGGTGACAGACCACAAGGAGTGTAACAAACTTGACTGACTCTCTTTCTTTCTTTCTTTCTTGTTTTTATGAGACATAGAAAAGCTCAGTTTCTTGAACAAAAAAATTGAGTACCCAAGTCCTCTAGAGAAAAGGAACAGAACCCAGGAAGTTGTTTGCAACCCGTGACAGACCTCAAGCTTGAACAGAATGGGTTCATAGTGTTTGGACAAATCCTCAAAGTTGAGCAAAGAGAAATTCTCCGGCCATTCTCCAGAGGGCAAAATGTCAGCTAGCTCCTCCATCGTCTCCACTTCCTCCACCTCCTTCACCTGCACCTTCACATTGTCCCCGCTAGCTCTCACCACTGCCAGCCGCTGCCGCTGCTGCTGCTGCCTCCTCAACCCACAAAATACAGACTTGGGTTGCTGCTGCTGCTTGCCACGAGATTTGCTGCCGATTGCGAGCTTCTGAGCTTCACCCCACTGGGATGCCGATCCTAACACTACTCCGAGTTTCAAGACCATCGCCATGGAATCTGATTTCCTCCGAAAACGTGAGATGAGCAAGCGAGCGAGCGAGCGAGCGAGAGTTCTTTGTTGGTTTTCTGTGTGCAACAATGAAATTCTTCGTTCTTCGTTCTTCTTCTTCTTCGTCTTGTTGTTCTCTAGCGTCAAACTACCAGATTCCAGGTGGAATTCACGTCTGAAGCAGATTCCAGGTGGAATCCAAATCTGAACTGGAAAATTGTATTCTTCTTCAGCTTTCGACTAGCAGATTCCAGGTGGTAATCAACATGTGGAACAGATACCAGGTGGAATCCACATCTGAAGCAGAGTCCAAAATGGAGTCCACACCAGAATTGGAGAATATTATTCTTCCAACTGGCAGATTCCAGATGGAATCCACATTCAAATCACATTCCAGGTGGGAATCCACATCTGAAGCAGATTCCAGATGAAGTCCACATCAGAACTGGAAATATGTTCTTCTTGTTGAGCTTCCAAGTAGCAGATTCCAGGTGGGAATCCACATGTGGAGCAGATGCCAGGTGGAATCCACATCTGAACTGGAAAATGAAATTTGACCCCAAAAGGACACCACCAACAATTGCAAATGAAAATTGTTGGTGATGTCCTTTTGGGGTCAAATTTCATGCAGCCAATGGGAAAGGCTCAACATTTTTAGATCAAAATTTCAAATTTCAAATTTCAAAATTGTTGAGCATGAAATTTGACCCCAAGTTTGTAATGGGGGTTTAGGGTTTAGACCCTAAACCCTAAACCTGGGCCCGGGCCAAAACTGGTGACCAACAGTTTTGGAAATAGAAATTTCATGCAGCCAATGGGAAAGGCTCAACGTGCACTCAAAGTACCTTGATTTTGTTTTTTCAAAAAAGTTTTGGGTGTGGGGGTAAAGGGGAGGATTTTTTTTCATTTTTCCTTTGTTCCCTTTCAAGTTCCCAATGGGTTCCCAATATGTTCCCTAATGGTGTTCCAGTAGCACCTCGCTTTAGTCCCATATGTTTTGCCCAAAGCCTAGGTGGGCCAAAGGGGGAAGGCACTCCAGCTTTCCATAGAATCTTCTATTTTGGGAGCCTCCATAGTTTCAACTTGGGCACTGCACATTATGTTTTGGGATAAATAACACTTAACAGTTAAAAGCTTGGAATGTTTTGAGGCAGTTAAAATGGCTGGCCCCACAGTCTAACACCTGCTCTTGATTGGCTAGATACATTGATTGATTGATTGATTCAGGTGGTTTGCTATTAGTAGTCTCGAGTCTTGTACAATCTCAGTTTCATGTTTATAGGCAAAGAAGGCTTCTCGGAACAGTTAATTTTGGATGTGAAAAATATTGTTAAATGTCCAAATATGTCTAGTATCAATGGAGCTCCTCTAATGAAAGAGCATCTTCATCCACACTCCCCTATTGGGACCACATCCAACATACAATGTCAATTATTCTTGTATTCTCTCACCCATTATATAAGAGAAGAAAATATGGTAAGGTAAAACTCAACATACAATGTCAATTATTCTTGTATTCTCTCACCCATTATACGAGAGAAGAAAATATGGTAAGGAAAAAAGCTCGAGGGTGAAGGCATTACCGAAATAAGGGCATGTGAGACAAGAGTCAAGTGATTTTGATAATGCCCTTGCTCTTGCACTTTTACACAATGAACTCTAAACCCTAAACCCTAAACCCTAATTTGGTTTTCACAAGTCAACCAAGAAAGTATAGTTTGTGATTGTTTGAGGATAAGGGAGGATGTGTCTTTTTTTATCGGGTTGGGAGTACCCATCATAAACCCATGTGCCTAGGACTATGTGGTGAAGCTCTGATTGGTGGTATAAAATTAGGCCAACATTACTTACAAAAGAAACACTACCCTAAGTAGTAGTACATTACACATGACATTCTTCCATTGGATTGTCCTCTTTGGCACTGACATTATATTATTAATAAAATTTATAATGTACCTTTATGGATACATTATGGTACTGGGGTTCTCATTATTGGTTTGGAATTTAGTAAATTTTTTTTAAAAAAAATTATTATTACCTATATGGTTTGCAATTTTGTGATGTAGTAGTCAAAGTGGTGATCATCATCTGGAAGAACACTTAGCCAAATTTGGCTATTTACCAGATATGAAAAGTAAATAAATATAAGGATCCTTCTATAACCTTGGCTACCTACTGAAACCTATTATAAAAAGTTGGTGATTTGGGGGACTTTTTTTTCTTTTTTTTAAGGCTAATTTTGGCCATTTTTAATGAACATTAGTGCTCACCTAGGTCAATAAAAATGGCTAAATTTTGTCCTCCCAAAAAAAATCATTGGGTGGTGATACAATTGCACTAATACCATAGTAGTACTGGGGTGAATTTCAAATTAATTAATTTTTTTTGAATTTTTTGATAAATACTCAGTAAATGTGTCAAATGTTTTAGAAACCCTTTATTGTGTAACTTTTGAGTTGTCCTATTTGATAATTGATATAGAGTAATATTTTTTTCTGGTGAATTTTTGTCACTTGGTGAAATGAAAATTTGGAATTTTTTTTTTAAAGTGCAAATTTGAAAGAAAAAATGGATTTTTTTTGGGTTAAAAAATCACCAAACTTTCAAAACCATAGTGTTGATTATTTATTGTCAAGCCACACAGATAGATGGTAGAGCCATTTTGGGTGGGAGCTTTGCAGTTGACACCATTGAGAACCCAAGCCAAGGTTACAAAGATCATCATCCAAAGGTTGTTGGAAAAATGCCATACACAATTGTACATTGAATATAAAAGGCAGTTTTTAAATGGGTGTCAAATTAAGTTTTTTGAAATATTTGATAATTGAAAATTAAATGTGAGAAGAATTTGTGGAATGGGAGAAGATATTGGCTCCTTCCCTAAAACTTCTATTCCTTCAAATTCATGGCAAAACCCACCCACCCACCCACCCACCTATCCACCATGGGTGGGTGGGGTTTAGGGTTTAGGAACTAACCCTAAACCCTAAATATTGGCTCCTTTTCCCTTGGGATAGAGCCAAAGGAATCTGGGGGGCCAGGCTGACAAGGCAGTCTGTTTGTGTATATCCACAAAGCACTAATCAGCTGAAAGATCATCCATTCTGCCAATCCTCAGCTTCCAAATCCTTTCATCCCACATGGGACTATTGCATGCCCAAATATGCCTCGTAGTGTCTATTACATGCCCAAAGTGTGTATAATAAGACACAAAATTTGTATCTGGGCAGCATCAAGATGTGTTTGGTGATGACCAAACACAATATTTTCTGGGCAATTGGGCAGTCAGGGGAAAAAAAGAAGCAAACAATACTTTTGCATTGACAGCAACAAGGACCCATTGATAATTTAACATCCTCCAATTTGGTGTCTTTTACTTGGTCAATTGATGTAGCCTCTTTTTTTTTCTTGTGGGTTTGGGTGAATCTTTTATTTAACCAAGCCTTACACATTTGTGTTTGGATTCAAGTAGTGGAATAGTGCAAGGATTGTGAACTGAAGAGTGGTTAAATCACATTGCAATAGAGTTGGTAGGTTCCTAATATTGTTGGGTGGGTATCAAAAAATGGCTGAAACTCAGGTAAGCTTTCAAGTTGAAAGCTAATGGGTGTTACCCAGGGTCATATCTTGTTTGAAACTTGTTCACTGGTTCTTGTAGGGCTGAGAACTCGTCCTTTAAGACTTTGTCCTCTAGGTACAATAATGATGTTTTTACAAGTTTGGCTTTTTTTTCTCTTGCTTCTTTGCCCTTGCTTTTTACTCGTTTGTTCGTGTGCTCGACATTGAAGGTTTCCAGTTTTAGTTCCAATTTTTAGGTTTTTTTTTTTTTTTTCAAGTTTCATTTAATTTCAAACTTCACTTAATAAAATTAAATATTTCATTAAGAACAAGGTGAACTTTTTAATTATCTTTCACAACTTAATTTGACTTTTTGTTTTATTAAATCTTGCTAGCTGCATATATTAGTATAGCATAACATAAACAAATGTTATTTGCAAATTTTTCAACAAAATCATTATGTTTCAAAAGGCTATACATTTCAAAAAAATAATTATCCTTTGTTACAATAGGCAAAATATTGCTAAAATCAGTGCCAAAATTACATGATAAATTTCTCAAATAATTGAGAATTCTCTCTCTCTCTTGTTGTGAGTGCTCGTATTGTGAATCAGTTTTAAATCCACTAGTTGCTATCTAATGTACTGCAATCCACCATTATTATGTGCTTTAAACTCAAAGAAAAAATTACAAATCCATCAACCCCAATCAATTTGATTGTCGATGATTTTGAGATTTTGAGATTGTGCGATGAACAAGCAAAATCTAGGCCATTATTCAAAACCCAGATATTACATTTTCTCAAGCATATTTTCCATGTGCTCCAAAAGTTGATAACCATGCTCCCAACATGTTCTTCATAGATGTGTGATAACAATTGTTAGGTCTTAGGGGCACTTTGAATGAGCATCCAAGGTCCAGGGTCCAATGAAATAGAGCACGCCATAAATTGGACCCCAATCTTTAGATAAGGATCCCAGACCAAAAAGTGAGAAATGAAGGCTTAAGCTACAGGGCACCATTTTGGAGGGAAAATCAATTGGTTTAAATGCAAACAAAAGAGCCAAAAAGGAGAGCTTATGATTTGAAGAACCAAGATACAAGCTGGAGTCCAAGGCAGGATCCAACTCAAGGATTCAATTTGCTTCAAATGAGTCCAAATTGGTTCCTACAAATTGGATACTGGACCCCCATCTAAAGCACCTCCTCACACAGCAGGATGCCTTCAACCACCGAAGAGACCTTTGGATGAAAAAACAACCTTCATACTTTTGGTTGGTGAAGGCCTGCTCCCAAGGGCCTCCCCTAGTTTGAAGGAGGTCATAGCCCCAAAGATGGTTGCTATAATGAATATTAGTTAAAATGACCTCATACTCTTTAAGAAAAAGGAATGAATCAATTCATGATTCCTGACTCCTAGGTAGCCAGAGTGAAGCAGTGGGCGAATGCCAGTTCAAGCTTCACAACAACTAGGTAGCTAGAGTGAACCAGAAGCCACAACTGCAACATCCATTGGAAGCATCTAATGTCTCAGATTGTGGATGAACCCAATCTGAGTTGACATCAGGTTTCACATTGGTGACCTAGCTGGTAAATGATAGGGTGCAATGATTTCTTGAGCCACTTACATGGAAAACATGAAAACCCTGGACACAGTAGCTACCCCAGCATCTCTTGACAATCCATTAGCTCCATTCGCTCCTGACAAATTTGCTCAGCTTCGATGCAACGATATAGAGAGCTACAAGTAGAGTCAGGAAATTTTATGGCCAATGTAATTTCCATTACAGCTTTGACATATGAAACAAGGGTAATTGCCAGTACAACTTAGGCTTTAGGTTTTACTGTAATTTTGAGATACTAATATTAGCCAATGCCAACTCAATCCTCAAGCTCAGTTCCTGATACACAAACAGTACAATAGAAGAAAAATAGGAAACCTGACCCAACAATGATTCTTATGATCTTGCAGTGAAGCATGATTAACACCATACATGATCACAGAAAGTAAAAACTCATTACTCCTAACCCATTGTATATGATGGGCCTGGTAAATTTATTACAGTGCTCTTAACTTTGCACATTATGTTGATGCTGTTGATGATTCCCTGTGACCCAATACCACTGTCTCGCAGACCCTGTGAAGAGTTCACAAACACATATGAACTTGATGATCGATTGTCTCAGTAACCTAAGCAATAGGCCATATCTAAGTTATAAATGAGCAATGGAAGAGAGTATGAGTGTGTGCTTTCAATCAGAGATCTGGCATAACTTCCACAATAATGAGTGAGCCAAAAGAGATGAAGGCATACCTGGAAGGGGAAGTGATCAGGTCCACGAGCAGGTGCACCATTGATCTGGATTGTACCAGATTCCATGGCATCACTGATCATGATGGCCTTGTTAATATCCCTGGTAAAGATGCAGCCCTGAGACCCACATAACCAAAAACCATACTGTTATATTGATCCAAGCTACACTGAAGCAGACTGAGTAAATCATGCCAAGACATGAAGGTGAGGCAATATGATAGGGAGCAGGTCAAATAAAGGTATCCATTGCAAAAGCCATAAATGTTCACTGATGTTTCCAAACAGCATCTGGAGTGAGCTACTGAGAGTGCACTAGATTTGGACTCACCACACCTAATGATTCAACAGAGCATAGTTACTATGGGTCTCAGGACTGTACAGGTGCCTAACCCTCTCAAATGTTGGAAAGAAAAAATACAAACCTGAAGTGCAAAGTTGTTTGCATTGCAATGGTGGATGCCCTCTTCAACAGTCTTAATCCGAATTACAGGCAACACTGGTCCAAAGGGCTCCTCCCAAGCAATTCGCATGTCAGGGCGCACATGATCAATAAGAAGTGGCCAGATAAGATTACCTTCTCGCTTCCATTCCTGCAGATCAACAAGCCACACAAAACCATCATGCCCATACTATTTGGAATGAGGTTCCTTGATTCATTATTTGCCCATAACTTAGCTCATAAGAATCCAAAAGTGATGTGGATTACCCCACAACTCAAATGCTAGTCAAATCTGGATACTGCTCTAGTCCTTCTGGTCAATCTGAGCCTTCAATGAGGGGGTCACTACGTTGCAAACCATACTCACGAATATCTGGAAAATGGATGGCTTACTATGTTTTGATCAGACATCAATTACTGGACAATGAGGTGGTTGATCCACTTGCAATGATAACAGTCATGACAGCAGAAGTTTTTCCACAGATATCAAAAGCAAATAACATATGAACAGAAAATTTCTGGAATCCACTGAACATAATTAGCAAAATTGTTTGAGCAAATAGTGCAATTCTGGAGGAAACCTTTGAGGCACTATCAAACCCATGGAATTACTGTCAAATGCTTCAGATGAAATAGAGACAGGAATTAAACGGAGAGCTCAGTACTGACTCTGATACATAGCCAAAGAAACAGTGTTAAAGGTTTGCACTGTCATAAAGCTAACTCTATGTTGCCTTTATGCATAGGGCTAAAGGTATGCAGCCCTTGATCTCAATGATACTTCTCACGAACTCTGGAAGCCCTGAGTGTAAAGGGATGAATGGTACCTGATGAAAGGTGGCACCCTTTTCCTTTGCATCCTCAGCAAGCCCCTGGATAAAATTGGCTGAAGACTCACTGACCACAGGAGTGATATCACAGTTTTTCTCAGGCAGGCCCACCGAGAGTTTTTTGACCTTCTCATTGACCTTGCTCACTAGTGTGTCTGCTACTGACTCCATTACACATACGACCTTCACAGCTGTACACCGTTGTCCACTGTAACCACCATGCAATCCAGAGCCCATCAGACCCCCTTACTCCAAAGTTCATGTCAGAATTATCCACATATGTTTTGAACCTTCTTGGTAACTTGCTGAAAAAGAAGAAAATATGCCCTCATGAAATTCTAATCACTAAATGCAGTTGCTCGCTGACCAGAGGGGAGAACTCAGAAACTGGACCAAATCCACAATGGACACTGGGTAATGACAACACAATAAGACACACCATTACTGCTATCACATTTGCAATTGGCAAGTTGGCATGAGCCTGAAGCTAACATGAACTTAAAGTGAGCAGAATGAAGTGCAAGGATGTTGAAGAGAGACCTGTAGGAGTATCCACCCTTGACAATACTGCTGGCAGCGAGATCAAGATCAGCATCTTCAAGTACAATACAGGCATCCTTGCCTCCTAGCTCCATTTGAAGAGGAATCATGCCTGCTTTCTTTGAGATTGATATTCCTGTGTCTCCTCCAGTGAAGCTGTTCTTACATGCAACATAGAACTTCAGCAGTTTGCTGACAACAGTGATTGCTTCTGTAGGTGCAGAGCTCTGCTCCCTAGTACAGCCTGAGAGCTTATCAATGGCATTGCACAACCATAGAGAAGCCACAAAAATGAAGAGAGAAGGTTTAATTATTCCAGCCTACCTGATGCAATTGATCCCAGGGTGCATAGTTAAAAGGTCCCCAATCTCAGAGCCCTTGCCAGTGATTGCAGAGACCAGTCCCTTTGGAAAACCTGCCAAATGGAGGCAGTGTATCAAGTGCAATCCGGCCACTGCGCCCTGCCCATACAACACAGGTCAGGCACATGTAATCTGCTGATCTAGCCAGACTGCCCAAAAGATGACCTTATGCACCAAGCTGCACCACCTCCTGCTTGTTGTTCCACCTTGCTATACATCTTCATAAATATTGAGAACTTCTCCATACTTACAATATAACTCAACCTGAATAGAACTGAGAGATGACCAACAATAAGGGTATCAAATACAAAACATATCAGGAAACAGGGAAAGAAAAATGAAAAGTAAAAAAAAGAAAATAGGAACACAATACCCTAAAAACAGAGAAACAACAGGAACAGTTTGAACAACAGCAACAGTCCCCCACATGTTCAGTCAGCTTCATAATGTGGGGGATAGCTGCTGACCAGCTACCATAACATCTCAACTAACTTCATCAGCTCCTGACAGTGTGTTGAGCTCCATGTTATACATTAACCAATGTGCTGAGATTCTGCCACAAGACTGGTAGGTAATGGGAAGACTCACTGATGATGCTGGCTTGCTCAGCAACATTACAGAGAAGGAAATGACCAAAAAAACAAGAAGAAAGAGGAAGGCAAAAAGAATAAGACCAAAATAAACCAGACAAGGAAAAATGAAGAGCAGAGAGAGATAACATGCAGAGCTTTAAAAGCATGAGCTCTGGAGAACAAGGCGGGTTTTGCAAAGCTCCCCACCCAGGATTTAAAAAGCTGTGACATATCTATTTTGTAGATTCCAACGGCAAAAACATTGAACACAATTCTTCTGTGCAATTCAATAGAAAAATTGACTCATTAAGACTTATTAAGCTCACCATGTGATTACATAAACATCTCTTGACCCAAATGTTTTAAGAATTTACAAAATTCACCATGGGCTACTCAGAACTTGGCAGATTCAAAAATATTGGAATCTGCATAAGGCACACAGATCATGTTGATACCAGCATAATTAAGCTGAGTATGCTTCTTAAAAATGTTAATGTGTATGCCTATTGATTTCAAAGATAATGCTAAATCAAAGAAATTGCAAAGAGAAGCCATTCTAGAAGTACCATTAAGCTCACAGAATGATGTTAGGGCATATGCCACCCTCAATAGATTCTTTGTCTAGGTAAATGGAGTCATTCCTCAGGGATATCAGGAACGAACAGATGATCTGCACACCTTCTCATTGAAGATAACTCAGAAGGAAAAATAGGAAAAGCATTACACAATAAGACAACTAAAAATCAACCTAATATGTCAAAAAGTGGAAGTTGGCTAGAAAGACTGCACAATTAGTATCCTTTGAGATACAAATCACACATTCTTACAGACTGACTTACTGAACATCAGGAACTAAATATCTACCAGGAAATCTAGTTAAGAAGATAACTCTGAAGCTTTTACAACCTTGATGCCATGGAGAAACTCCGTAGGCCTTATCTTGTCCTTACTTTTGAACCAGAAACATCTGACATTATGGGCTGTCCTCTGGACTGAAAAAAGAACCAAAACTTACATATCCTATCTGTTCCACCTTGAATTCATTCTTCAGAAAGTGTTTACAGAAACCTGAATGAGTTGTGGAACTGACAATGACCCATATCCCCCTCCATAATACGAAAATAATTTGATTACCAGCATGTTAAGTTTGCATCTACAAATTTAACACTTTTGTATAACTCTGTGTGAATAAGTGCTTTTTTTCTCATTTATATGGTGTCAAAATTTAACAATAAGATTAGCAAAATTAGTCAAATTTACACCTGAAAAACAATTTTTTCCCAATAACTTTGTCAGAAAATGGCAAAATTCAGCTCAAAAATAATAGGCTGGTGTGAATTTAACCACCCTGGCCAAATTTTAGCATGTATGCTCTGAGGAGATCCCAACAGTGCATCAAGAAAAATCACTATATCTAGAAGTTTTCAATGCAAATCCTTCTAAACTGGAAACACCTGGAATGTGCATGTAAAAGGATTTCTGAAGCCTATAGACCCCACCAGATAAAGTTTATGAACATTCAGTACCTAGCCCTGCACAAGTACAAACTGTGAATAGCTAAACTGAATGCAATGTGGGGAATTACCTGTGTGGGAGGCTTGAGGATAATAGCATTTCCTGTATCAGTGCTGGGGCAATCTTGGAAACAGCTAAATTGACAGGGTAGTTGAATGGAGGAATTGCAAGAATAACTCCCAGTGGAATCTGGCATCCACACATTACGAAAAATCACAGAACTGTACAATATTACCTTTGTCGGATGTCAGACAATAATCCCACAAGCTCAAATCACCAGTTTTCTTACTCATTTCAATGGTATGAAGGCAGGTCAAAAAACCAGAATCAAATGCATGTCCAATTACTTACCTTTGATTCCAAACAATATTTATTCCTCTCGTTTCCTGGAAAACTGTCAGAAACCAAAAATTTCCCTTGAGCCAGAATCCTGATACCCTCCTCTGCTGTGTATGATATAAGGTCAGCTGACCGCACCACCTTAAGATGCCATGCCACAAATGATGTGTTAAGAAACAATTGAGGTACACTCTCAAGCAAAGCAACAACTCAGACTGGCATAATGGAGTCAGAGAGCATATGGATGCAAGAAACCACACACACTCACAAGAAATGTACAGAAGAGAGGAGAAGAAGAGCAAAAGCAACTGGAACTTCGAGATGACAAGCCATACAGCAAATATTCCAGCTTCCAGCATGTCAAGCATATCAATGCAAATACATAATTCTATTCCCAAGGGCAGGCAATTCAGGGTCTTTGCATCTCTCTCACTTCAGTCACTGAATCTTTCTGGCATTTTGCAATTTCCTTGACCAGGCAACCTGCAATGGCTACGCTGTGCTCCCTGAGAATCGCAGCAAATCTGTGGAGTGTTTCTGCTCTTTTCCACAGGGGTGTCTTTGCCCAGATTTTCTGTGCAGCTTTGGCACTATCCACAGACTTGTTCACTTCATCTTGAGTGCAGGCTGCAGGAACAAAGAGATCAATATTTATGACTGTCTCATCATAATGCAAAATCAGATCTCCTTCTAACACTTATTCAAATGTTGATGATGATGACGATGATGATGATGATATACATGCTAGAATCAAAATTCACAGTAGCTGCACAGTCAGAAAAAAGCAAGGCGGTACTACTGCTTGCTTCCAGTCGTAGGGACGACATCAGTTTGGTCGCCAGATGACTAAATGTGAAAGAAGTAATAAATCCAATCAGACAACTGCGCTTGGATCTGATCTTCAGAGTCAGATCAAAGGGAACTTTGCTTAGATCGACCATCTGGGATTCCAACATAGCCGATATAGAGAGGTGTGCCCTTCATCTACAACTACACATATATCGTTTCCATTCCCTCAACAATTCTTCAACCTGCGACACTAGTGATGACAAACAAATATCACCACACACACAACAAGAGCTACTCACTCTTCCGGTGCCACAAATTTCTTCACATCGCTTACCTCGCTCTCTTTCACTAACAAACAAGCAAGCAGATCAATCAATACCTAGCAGAAAGAAGAACTGACAATACGTAGTTTCCTGAAAGGATTTTCATAGTTTCCGAAGATAAAAGGATGTCTTCTAAGAAAGCAAACACACCTTGCACTTTGAACACGGGCTTCAGAGTGGAGGGATTAATAATGTTGACGGTCTTCCCCGAGGTTGACGTCTTCCATTCGCCGTCCGTATAGAACTTAAACGTATCATCTCCAGCTAATATTTCGTTGAACACATTCTGCCCGGCCATGCTTCCAAGTGCTTGCTTGCTTATTGAGAAGCTTGGACAACAGACCAGGGGGGCGGGGGGACACAAAAAAACAGAAAGCCTGTCACGGTATGTAAACAACAACAACAAACAAACAAAAGCATCAGAACACAAAGGCGAAGAATGATAATAATACCGCTGAAACAAACTCTTCTGTTACATCAAAAAGAGAGAGAGAGAGAGAGAGAGAGAGGCTCTGCTAAACTCCTTCCTTCTCCTCTTCCGCGATTTCATCATCTTCATAATAAGCACGGCCATACCTGAAGGAAGCAACGCTCGCTCGCTCGCTCGCTAGTCACGCTATTTTTAAAGAAGTCGAGGTTGGGAATTAGGTGAGGGGCGCCGCAGGCAGTGCATTTACCTTCTGCTTCCGCCCTGTGGTGGTGGTGGTGAGCTTTTTCGCCAAGCGTCAAGGAAGCGTCACCTCCCGAACCTTTTGCCAGGCCTTCTTCTCCTCCTCCTCCTCCTCCTCTTCCTCCTCAAGCACTTTTGCATTTTTCTGTGCAATTACATTTTTTTTTCTTTTTTTAATTATTATTTTTAGTTGGCTTTCCTTGTAGAGGGAAAACCTAGGGAAAAACGTAGCTTTTTTGGGGATTAATTTTTTTCTTAAAATGAAAGTTTAAGTGGTGGGTTTTTTTCTTTTCTTTTTTTCAATTTTGAGATAATGAAATTTCAGTAAAATTCTCCCAATCTTTAGCGAATTTAAACTAAAAAATACACATTTTAGTGCAAAATACCTACGCATTTTTCCAAATTTTTCGCATAGCAATTTGTTTTTTGATCAAAAAAATCATTGGTCATTTTTTTCATTTGATTCCACATTTTGTGAGCGTGTGGGTGTGTGTGTAATTACTATGAACTATGGTAGTTAGTTTACCTTGGCAGCTTGACGCAATTTAGATAATTTGCAGAAATCTTGAAATTTTCAAGGAAAAAAAATAATAAAAAATCTTCAAATGAACAATTTTTTTTGTGATGGACAATAGAGGATCTTTTGGGATATTTAGGAATATTCCACTCGTCAATATGGAATCTTCAAAATTAATTAATTAATTAATTAATTTTCGGACGGAAAGAAAGACGACATGTGTTGATGAAGTTGTCCCTGTACAACAACAACAGATGTAGGCTAGCATGTAATTTTCGTTCGGTTCAAGATCTTGGGGTGAGGGCAGGGCTTGTTACGCGATGAGCCAATTCATTTTTCTTGGTTTTCAGCATGCATGGGCTCCTTGTAGTTGTTGCGAGCTGATTCATTTTCTCGGTTGGTTTTTCAGTGTGCATGGGGTCCGAGTAGTCGTTGCTCTATCGTGTCGTTTGGGCCAGGGTTTGTCTAATCGTAGTAAAACAATGGCCAAATTACAAGGGCCTCAATTAGGGAATTGCACCTCACTTTTTTAACAAAAGAATTATTACAAGCTTCTGAATGAGGAGGCTGTGTAGGAGGGAGGTTCATAAAAGGTGAAGAGCTCTCAAAACTCCGGACCTTTTTAAAGAATCGGAAATAGGAGGTTCTTCGTCAAAGTTTTAAAAAAAGAACCAACCAGCCTTGGTCCTGACTCCGGACCTGGAAAAAAGCACGACTGCACTGTGAAGCTTGCAACGATCACCACCATTTGTGTTGTCCGTAGGGCCACGCACATGACAACTGCATGACGGCTGTGCAGCCAGGCCCGGCTAGATACTTTACTCCACAGCCACACAAAAGACAGCATTTCGGGACCGATTGGGCTCTCCCAGAACAGGTGTTTTGTTTTTGAGCCTTGAGGAGGGACCACCTTCGGTCACGGAATAGGGAATACAATTGCACATGTCAAATTTTAAAGTCGACCATAAAGTAGGTAAGTGGGTGGGTAGGTCTCCCTCTCATCAAAATAAAATAAAATAAAATTACAAATTTCCCGGAAGGCTGTTCGGAAGGTGTACAAGCACTTTCCGGCTGAGAACATGTTTTTCATCAATCGAAGGGACCTTCTTCAACCATTTGGATGCAAACTTCCCACTATTTAAATAAAAAGACCTTTTACTTTTTCCATTGAGGAAGGGCTCCCCTAAATTTTTGGGCTTACATCATCATGGGCCGGGGGGAGGGGCCCATATGGAGAAGTGAAAAATATGAAATGTGAAAATCCATGTTTTTTAGGGGTTGTAAATCAATTTTTCATATTTCCAAAATGTAATAGATATCTTGGAACTTTATATTTAAGTTTTAGTAGTTAGCCAATATAATATAAAAGGATGCTTAAATTTGTGTAGTTTCATCTCTCATTTACAACCAAATTTGGCTAATCTTCTTATAGATGATCATCATTTTGGCTACATCATCACAAAATTGAAAAGAAAAATTGTTTCGTATAATGTAGTTATATTAATGTATTGCATAATGGCACCAGCATTTCTTTATTGTGGCAAATTTTCGCCCATTTTGTGGAGGGGAAGAAATGACCCAAGAACATGAACAAAGGATTTATTTTTTTTTTAAATGACCTAAATTCGCCATATTTTGAAATTTAAAATTTAAAATCGCCAGATATTTTACCTTAGGCTTTAGTAGTGATCACAGTATAGAATTATTTCCAAAAAAAAAACCTATTATCAGATCTGCTTTGTAACCAATTATGGCTAAATATTGTTATTAATGATCACCACTTTGGCAAAATTGAAAAACTAACGGGAAAAAAAAAATCACAGCCACACATTGAATTATGGCACCTTACAAAATAGAGCAATTCTCATTGCATTTTAATTTGCAAGATTTAATAATGGCTGTAAGATTTTATTGCATTATTAAGCCATTTATTTATGTACAGCATTATTTACATTTATTTATGGCCTTAATTTGCACACAAGGGTCTTTTTGGTATAGAGTAAGGAACAACATTTGAGGGCTCTTTTTTGAGGATTTGAGGGGCCCAGCCAAAAGCCACAAGTTCAAAGCTGTTCCTTACCCTAAGTAAAGAACTTTTCAAATTTGGGGGGACCTTACAAAAGTGGACGATACCTTCTTTTGTGGGATTTTCTGGTTACAGAAGGTCCCCCTCAAATTTTAAAGGGAAAATTTCTGTGGGGTTTGGTGCATCGAAATACAAAAGACCAAATTTTCAAAAAGTTTTCTTTCGGAGGGTATAAGATATTGTCAGAAACAAATGACCTCAATTTTCACACCAACAATTCCCAAGATTTGGGCCCCCCAGGCCTTGAACTGCATTATTCGTGCCTTCTTATGAGCCCTCGATTTAGAACCAGCGTTCATTTTTCGAAGAAAAATGATTCGGGTGGGTACTACTACCGTAGTAGTTAGTATAAGGGGCGGCCTCACCATGTGTCTGCCAATTAATTAATTAATTTTGAAGATTCCGTTTCGAAAATAGAATATTCTCAGAAGATTGTAAAGATTATTCTTTATTTTCCTTCACAATTATTTTTTTTTGAAAAAATATATAATTTTGAAATTTTCATCATTTATAAAAATAATATAAGCTGCCTGCCGAGGTACTATAGTATTTTAACCACGGTTTTTTTTTTTTTTTTTTTTTTTTTTTTTTTTTTTTTTTTTTCCTAATTTTTTTTTTTTTT
>Ga0116227_10004611_pt1 | contig 29792 bp, 29 predicted proteins | sample S1TSphgellanicum_FD_89693 | JGI IMG/M metagenome (GOLD analysis project Ga0116227, IMG submission 89693) | Host-associated microbial communities from peat moss isolated from Minnesota, USA - S1T2_Fb - Sphagnum magellanicum MG | ecosystem: Host-associated > Plants > Peat moss > Unclassified... | reverse complement strand
TTGCCGGCCACGTTGTTCGGCTGCGGCGCGAGCCACGGCTTCAGGGAGGGATTGAATTTCACGGCTTGCTCTCGCATGTCATTCCACCTTGATCTGGATTTCTTCACCGGCGAGACGAACCGCGTACACCTTCAGGTCGCGACCGCCCGGCTCTTTCAGGCACTTGCCTGTCGGGATATGGAACACGGCTTCGTGCAACGGGCATTCGACGGTATCGCCGTCGACAAAGCCCTGCGTCAGCAACGCGTACGCATGGGGGCAGACGTTTTCCAGCGCGTACAGCGCATCGCCCACCTTGTAGATGCCGATCTCCGTGCCGTCGAGCTTGAACTCGAGCGGCGCGTCTTCGGACAGTTCGCCGGCATGTCCGGCGCAACGCCATTGTTCACTCATGTGCTACCTTCTCCTGAAGCCCACACGTTCCACTGGAGGAACGTCAGTTCGTGTATGGACAATTATAGGAGTCGTCCCAGCAAGAAAAAATAAAAATCTGTGACGTTAGGGGAAAACACTGATGTGGCGTAGGAAAGACATGACTGCCGGTACCGGCCAGGCAGCGCCCCAACCGGACGTGTCTATTCCGTAAGGCTTTTCTCTCGACATCCTCGGCAACCGTCCACCTGGCATTCGGGTTTCCTCGGGGCTCGAAAATTTATTTTGACCACTTCTGAAAACCCTATACTTTCCATAGGCGATACACACGCCCATAGGTGGAACAAATAAGAAGCGAAGTTTTGGCGCATAAACCACGACTACCGCTCATTCACTCAACGCAATACGGACGGCGGAATGGGATCTAGCCATTCGTCATATGATCAGGAGAACCAACGGTGAAAAGAATCATTGCAGTCGGGCTTACCGCGATGTGCGCCGCGACAGGGGCGTGGGCACAAAGCAGTGTCACGCTTTACGGCAGCCTGGATGCCGGAGTCGCGTACGTCAGCAACGTGGCTGGCGGAACGAAGTGGATGGCAGAACAGGGCAACATGCAGCCTGACCGTTGGGGCCTGAAGGGGGTCGAAGATCTGGGTGGTGGCCTGCACGCGATCTTCCAGTTGGAAAACGGCTTCGCGACGACAACTGGTGCGATGTCTTCGCCCGGCACGCTGTGGAACCGCCAGGCGTATGTGGGTTTGAGTTCGGATCAGATCGGCACGCTCACGCTGGGTCACCAGACGCCGTTCAATTTCGACGTACTCGGCCCGCTTAGCACGGGCTATCTCGCCGCCAGTTGGTTTGCGTTCCACCCCGGCAATATCGACGAACTCGCCGACACGAGCATCGTGCCGTTCAACAACTCGGTGAAGTTCCGCTCGACGAGTTTTAGCGGCTTCTCAGTCGGCGCGATGATGGGTCTCGGCAACACGACCGACTTCGCCACCGGCCGCACCTTGAGTTTCGCGGCGAGCTACGCGAACGGTCCGTTCAAGGCCGGCGCCGTGTACTCGAACGAGCATAACCAGACGCCGTCGATCGTCACGACGGGCATCACGAACTTCCAGGGAATGACGGCCGCCAACTACACGGCGGACAAGATGGAGAACATGGGCGCCGGCTTGTCGTATCAGTTCGGCAACCTGCTGGTGCATGGCCTGTACACGCGCGTGAAGCTGGACAATCCGGGGTACTCGAGCACGTATCAGAGCTACGATGCCGGCGCGAACTATCAGTTCACACCGTTTAACAGCGTGGCGGGCGGCGCGGCAACGACGAGCTTCGACGGTCATCGCTGGACGCAGTTTGAGATCGGCGATATCTACGCGCTGTCGAAGTCGACGCAGGTGTATGTGAATGCGCTATACGAGCGGGCGGGTTCGAATACGGACGCTGCGTTCTTCACGGCAGGTGTCTCGAACAGCCGCAATCAGACCATCTTTCTGACGGGCGTTCATCACTCGTTTTAAGCGGGTCTGCGGTCGGCGGTCGGCGGTCGGCTGTCAGGTGGCCGGCGGCGAAGGGGTCGGTCAGCAACTTCGTGTTGCTGACCGGCCTTTTGTGTTTGAGGGTTTTGCGCGGTGGGTTTGGGTTTGGGCTTGGGCGGGGGCGATCACGCGATGCAATGCAACGCGCCCCAGCCCGGCGACGGCGCAGCACGACGCGGCGCGGTGTCCTATATGTTTAGTTGGCCGTCACAGAACTGCGGCGTGCCGCTGCGACAGTCGGATCGTCCGGCTGTGGACGGTAGTTGAGGCGCGTCGACAGATCGACCGCTGCATTGCACACCGACGCAATCAGCGGCTCGCGTTCGCCCGCATCGCCGATATCCGAACGCGGCACGGTCACCGTCAACGCCGCAACGATGCGACCGGTCTGGTCGCGCACCGGCGCCGTGACCACAGAAATGCCCCGCTCGAACGACGCCTCGCTCACCGCGTAACCCAGCGCCGCGCTTTCGCGCACGCGCTCGTTCAGTTCTTCGACCGTGGCAGGCGTGCGGTCCGTAAAGCGTTCGAGTTGCGGCTCAGGATAAAGCTGGCGCAATTCCTCGTAACTCAGATCGCCCATCAACACCTGACCATGCACGGTGGCATGCGCCGGCAAACGCGTGCCGACGTGCACCTTGACCGAACTGAACATCGGATCATGTGCCTGCGCCTTCGCAACGAACACGACGTCGCGCTGATCGCGAATCAGCAGGTGCGTGCTGAGTCCGGTCGCGTCCCGCAGACGTTCGAGAAGCGGTGTGCCGACGTCGGTCAATTCGAGCGAGCTCAGATACTCGAAGCCCAGCCGCAACACCGCGACGCCCAGCCGGAAATGACGGTCGCCGTTTACGCGCTCCAGAAAACCGAGCGCTTCCAGCGTCTGCAGCAGGCGGAAGGTGGTCGTGCGAGGAATCCCGATGCGCTTCGATAACTCCGGCGCACCGAGCACCGGCTCACGGGCGGTGAATTCCGCGAGGATGCGCAAGCCCCGCTCAAGGCCAGGCACAAGGTAGGTCGAACCGCCGGCGCTCTCTTCGTCGGCGGTTTCGTTGAGGTCGACGGGAACCGCGGCCTCGTCCTGAGCCGTCGGCGTCTCGCCGCGCGGCCTGGCCGGTTTGCGTCCCGCTCCTGTCATGGTTTCTTTTGCCATATGCGGCTGTGGTTCGTGCTGATCGTCTATAGGTCAGCATGATAGCGCGAAGCGTCGTGCGGAAATTTAGCCTCGCGCCTGGCAGGGCGCGCCGTGACGGCTTCAGGGAACGCGCCGCCGGTCATGCCTTGACCGTATCCGCCGCGGTCATCGACAATCGCGACCACAAAGAACCGCTATCCGCACGTGCGAAACGCGCCTGACACACAAAAAGAACATGTGCAGCGCCATCATTAGCAGATCGTCGACGAACACGTTTCACTGCTTCCACAACAACGTCACGAAAACAAAACGCAAAGTACTCGCTGCCATGCGACCCGGATCACCGGGCCCGCACAAGCAGCCCCGACCTGAGGATCTAGCCAATGAATCAGAAGGACGATTTGCCCGTACCGCACGCGAACCCGGAGCTCGGCAACGACGACAGCCCCGACAATCCTGAACGCCGCCGGGTCCTCACCGGCATCGCGGCGGTTGGTTTCGGACTCGCGCTCGCCGGCTGCAATACGGAAGAGCAGGCGGCGGCCACGCCGAAGAGCGCCGCCGACATCCGGCTCGACGCCGCGCTGCACGACCAGGTGCGCCATATCGTAGTGATTTACGCCGAGAACCGCAGCTTTGCGAATCTGTATGGCAATTTCCCAGGCGTGCAGCATCCGCTCGATGCGGTACCGGCAGAACGTTATGTGCAGCTCGACCGCGATGGCAAAACGCCGCTGCCGCAGTTGCCGAAGATCTGGGGCGGACTCGTCCCGCAGGCGCAGGAAGTGGACGGCAAGCGCTATATGATCGGCGAGAACGCGATTGTCGATCTGCACAACCGGCCATTCCGGATTCCCGATGCGCAGGGCGCGCCTTTGCCGAACGGCGTGATCACGCGCGATCTGTGGCATCGCTTCTATCAGAACCAGATGCAGATCAACGCCGGGCGCAATAACCAGTTCGTCGCGTGGGCCGATTCCGGCGGGCTGGTGATGGGGCACTACCGAAATTCCGCCGATACCCTGCGGATCTGGAATCTCGCCCAGCAGTACACGCTGTGCGACAACTTCTTCATGGCGGCCTTCGGCGGCTCATGGCTGAACCATATCTTCCTGATCTCCGCGCAAGCGCCGCTGGTGCCGGACGTGCATACCAGCGCGGCCAAGGCGTTTGTGTCCGTGGTCGAAGGGGACGATCCGACCGGTGCGCGGCTGAAGCTTGCCTCGACTTCGCCGGCGTCGGCGCTCGACGGCCCGCCCAAGTTCGTCAACGACGGCCTGTTCACGCCCGACGGTTACGCCGTCAACACCATGGCGCCGCCGTACCAGCCGAGCTTCGTCGCGCCGGCGGCCGGCGGCAATCCGGCCTTTGCCGATCCGTCGAATCCGCGCGTGCTGCCGCCGCAAAACTACGCGACGATCGGCGACCGCCTGTCGGACAAGGGCGTCGATTGGGCGTGGTACGCCGGGGCGTGGCAATACGCGCTCAATCATCACGACACGGGCGATGTGCCCGACTTCCAGTACCACCATCAGCCGTTCAACTATTTCGTCAGCTACGCGCCGGGCACCGACGCGCGCCGTCAGCATCTGCGCGATGCCGGCGTGGGCGACGACGCGTCCACCAACCGCCTGATCGCCGATATCGAAGCCGGCCGCCTGCCTGCCGTCACGTTCTACAAGCCGCAGGGCAATCTGAACATGCACGCGGGGTACGCGGACGTCGAATCGGGCGATCGCCATATCGCCACGGTGATCGAGCATCTGCAGCGCGGGCCGCAATGGGCGAATACGGTGGTGATCGTCACTGTCGACGAAAACGGCGGCTGGTGGGATCCCGTGTCGCCGCCGAAGGGCGACCGCTGGGGGCCGGGATCGCGCATTCCGGCGCTGGTGGTTTCGCCGCTGGCGAAAAAGGGCTACGTGGATCACACCGTCTACGACACCAACTCGATCCTGCGTTTCATTAGCCGGGTGCACGGCCTGGCGCCGCTTGAAGGAGTGGTCGCACGGGACCGCGCATTCGCGCAAAACGGTCTTGCGCCGTTGGGCGATCTAACCGGAACGCTCGATCTCGCTTGAGATGGATGTGATGGCCCCGCTGACTCAGGCGGGGCCGTGAATTTATGCGCGTAAACTGGTAAGTGGGCACTCGCCTCCGCGGTGACCCACGCTCAGTTGAGATCCTTCACTAACGCGGCCCGCACTCGTGGCTCGATGGTTTGCGTGGGCACCGGATAATTCGGATGGTCGCAGCCGATCTGCAACGCCGCCCCGTCGCGTAGCCGCGCTTTGATCGCCGGCGTGAATTCGAAGCGTACGAAGTGCACGGCTGAGGTCTTCTGATCGTTGTCGCGTTCCAGATCCTCGTCGGCAATCGCATAGACCGGCGGCTCGCCCTCCACCTGCATGAAGACCCGGTCCTCGATGCCGATCAGCCGCGCCAGCGCCGCTTGCCGTTCGATTTCGTTTTCGTACTCGATCTGCATGGTCGCCTTCAGATTGCTGCCGTCCGGCACCAGCGGCAAATACGCGTTCAGCTCTCCCTGAATCCCGTCCTCGTCGAAAATTTTCTCGATGTGGAGCATTTCCTGAATCTGATAGCGGATCGTCGTTTCGTCTTCGAACAGGAACGTGACATGGTTGCCGAGCGGCACGGTGCGATCCTTCTTGTGCTCGATCACCCGGGCGCGCATCGCGATGCGCGATTTCGAATAATTCTCGAGCGACAACAGCGAGTTGCGGGCGATACTCATCAGGAGTCCTTCCAGTCAGTGAGGGTTATCAGAGGCCGTAGGCCTTGCGCAGCAGCGTGAGCGGATGCGCAAGCTGTCCTTTCGACAGGCCGTTTTCGTCGAGCCCCTGTTCGATATGATGGCCTGCCAGCTGGCAATCCGACGAAATGTAGTCGGGATGCGGCTGCGCCATCGCCTTGAAGACCGGCGTGCCGATCTGCATCGCCGTGCGGTGGAACTCCTTTTTGACGCCGAACGTACCGGCATGCCCGGAACAGCGTTCGACTACGGTGACCTGGGTATCCGGCACCAGCGCCAGGGTCTCGGATGTTTTACGACCGATGTTCTGCACCCGCGCGTGACACGGCACGTGATACGACACTTTGCCGAGCGCGGTCTTGAAGTCGGTTTTGAGAAGTCCGTCACGATGACGCGACACGAAGTACTCGAACGGATCCCAAAACGCCTCGCTGACGGCGCGCACGTCGGCGTCGTCCGGGAACATCAGCGGCAGCTCGTGCTTGTACATCAGCACGCAACTCGGAATTGCGCCGATGATCGCGTAGCCTTCACGCGCGTATTTCGCGAGCACCGGCAGGTTCTTGGCCTTTTTATCGGCCACGCCCTGCAGGTTGCCCTGCTCGAGCAACGGCATGCCGCAGCATGCCTCGCTCTTCACCAGTTCGTAAGCAATCTCATTGTGTGCGAGCACGGCGAGCAGATCGTGGCCGATCCCCGGCTCGTTGAAATTCACGTAGCAGGTGGCGTAGATCGCCACTTTGCCGGGGGTGCGCTCTCCATCGCGCACTTGGGTAGTGGCCGGCGATTTCTTTGCGGCACTACGAAATTTGCGCGGCGCAAAATCGGGTAGCCAGGCGTTCCTGTCGACGCCGAGCGCGCTCTCCATGATGCCGCGCGCCGCCGCCGTGCGATTCACCGCGTTCACCGTCTGCGTGACCACCGGAATGCCGGCGAAGTGCCCGAGCGCATCCGTGTTCGAGAGAAACTTGTCGCGCAGTTTGACGTCGCCCTTTTTGTAATCAACGGCCTTGGCGCGCAGCATCAGGTGCGGAAAATCGACATTCCACGGATGCGGTGGAACATAGGGGCACTTGGTCATGTAGCAGAGGTCGCACAGGTAACACTGATCGACCACCTTGCCGAACTCGGTCTTGTCGACCTCATGCGCTTCGCCGGTATCCGTGGCGTCGACGAGATCGAACAGCGTGGGGAACGCACCGCACAGCGAGACGCAGCGGCGGCACCCCGCGCAGATGTCGAAGACACGCGCCAGCTCCTGGTCAAGCGCCTCCTGATCGTAGAACGCATCCGAAAGCCAATCGAGCGGATGCCGGGTGGGCGCCTCGAGGCTGCCTTCTTTGTGGGGCATGGAGTCAGACTCCTTGAATGCACACGAACGGGAGCCTGCGGACCCTTTCCGCAAGCTCCCATGGCCTGTTTCAATGAGGCGGCACTTGCGCCGCTGCGTATCGTGTCAGTCGACGAGTGCTTCGAGCGCCTTCGTATAACGATTGGCGTGGCTGCGTTCGGCCTTTGCCAGCGTTTCGAACCAGTTGGCAATTTCGTCGAAGCCCTCTTCGCGCGCCGACTTCGCCATTCCCGGATACATGTCGGTGTATTCGTGGGTTTCGCCGGCAATCGCCGCCTGCAGATTTTGCCGCGACGAACCAAACGGCAGTCCGGTGGCCGGGTCGCCTACCGCTTCCAGATATTCGAGGTGGCCGTGCGCGTGACCGGTTTCGCCTTCGGCGGTCGAGCGGAACAGTGCCGCGACATCATTCTGACCCTCGACATCGGCCTTGGCTGCGAAATACAGGTAACGACGGTTCGCCTGCGATTCGCCGGCGAATGCTGCCTTCAAATTCTCCTCGGTCTTCGAACCCTTGAGTTGCGACATCTGAGCCTCCATGCAAGCTTATAGCAAGCGATATTGTGGGGCGCGCGAGGTAGACGAGCGATCGTCTGGGTAGCTGCCGGGCAGACGCGCGTGGCTGCGCCGCATCTTTAAATCTAGAAGCTGCGGCAGACGTTCCCCAATTGTGTTTTTCAATGCCGTCGATAGTCGTTGACCTTGCATAACGCGAGCCTCCGTCTAGACTGGTAGTGCATCACTTCGCACTCTGTGTAACGGAACTGCCATGCGTTTGACGATTCTCATCAACGGTTCCGATCCCACCGTCAATCACGACTACGCTGTGTTATGGCTCGACACCGATGAGCGCCGGTGGTCGAGAGAAGCGCATCAAGGGATCGATCTGCCACCGTGGGGCGAAATGCACGACACCGACGGTGTCACGACGCTTTGTGCGCCGAGTACCGACGCGCCGCTCTGTACGCTGCGCGGCCTGCACGTCGACCGCAAGCAACGCGTGAGTTCCGCCGAGGGCTCGGCCGCGTGGACCGCTGTCCATGCGCGGGCGCCGGCGACCGGTTATTGGCGTTTGCAAGCTGTCGACCGTCAACCGGTCCACGCGGAACATCGCATCTTCGACAACTAGGCGTCGATATACGCCGTAGATAAGCGGGCCAGGTCGTCGACCAGTTTTCTTCTTCCGCGCATGCTGCAATGCGGCGGGCGCGTTTGCCTACCGCATTCGGACAACACTCGCTGAAACCCCGCGGGCGACGCTATACTTTTGCCCCCCGTTTCCTTCGATGTCCAACTCATGAAGAAGTGGTTTGCCTCGCTGTTATTCGTCGTCGCGGCTCACGCGATGGCGGCACCCTCCTGCACCGAATTCACACCCAACGCGCAGTGGCCGGTGCTGGTCAATCCGAAGATGGCGCCGAAGACGCGCATGCTCTGCTACGCCGACTTCGCCGTCCTGCATTCGGGTATCACGCATGGCCCGCTGTGGTCCGCGGAACATCTCACGCGCGACCACATTGAAGCCGCGCAGGACATGGTGCGCACCAACAAGTTTTTCGAAGACGCGCGATTGCCCGACGGCGAAGGCGCAACGCTCGCCGACTACAAACGCAGCGGCTACGATCGCGGCCACATGAGCCCTGCCGGCAACCGCTGGAATCCGCAGGCGATGGCGCAATCGTTTTCGCTGGCGAACGTCGTGCCGCAGAATCGCGAGAACAATCAGCGTCTTTGGAACTCCCCCCCTAGAACATACTCATTGGTGGCATGAAGCCCCCCCTCATCCGAGCCTTCGGGACCGCACAGTCTCAGTTTTAGACTGGGAATATTTCTCAATTGGGCAAGCCGGCGCAGCCGGCGCGTCAGTCCTTCGAGTGTGTGCAACTCTGGTACCGCCCAACGGGCGGCTGTCCACACCCTTGTGGTGTGGACAGCAGAGTTGTGCACACGGGGAACAGGCACTGTCTGTGTGGACCGACATAGGGACGGGTCTGGGGAGGGGCGTGAAGTCGACGCTCAATGAATATCGAAATGATTTGCGCAAGGCAACGGATGACAGCAATCGAAACATCCTAGGGCCAGGCCCACCTTCTCATACATGAACTCGCCGGGGCTTTGGGTCTAACTAGTGCGCCACCTTTTGCGAGCAGAACATGGTCCGTGGCTGCCTCCACCTCGCCTCTAAGCTACGACCTGCAACTCTTGGGCTGGCGGCAAGAACGCGTAGAAGAGTAGTTGCGCCCTCGCCAGTGACGAAGTCTCTGAGGTCAGGGAGGCTGGAAGTTGGTGATTGAGGGTTGAGGATTGCTGTCGTGTAGAAACGTATAAGGCGTTGCGCTACACGAGGCATGAACTCTCTGATATCGACCCCGCGCGATTCTTAGCTTGATGCTTTGGAGCTTGCAGAGCTGCTTGGCATATCCGTTCAAGAGGTCTTCAAACGAATCAGGCGTCGGCCTTGGCTGTTGCCACCACGCGGTCGTGTATGACCGACAGTTACTGCGTTGGCGGCAAGATGTCTTCGAGAGAAGGCTCGACACACGGTCCTGACCGTAATAAACGCTGCTACCTTGCTCGAAACGCCGCAAGTGCGCTGCAGGACAGGGAGCGCGCGGACTGATTTCCTGAATGGGAATCCATTCTCGCAAGCTGAGGTTCTCTGCCTCAACTGCAATCTTGTATCGCTATACGCTGAAGCTCACACTTGGCGCCAAGACTTGAACCGACCTCGTACCGCGCGTCAGAGCCACGTACCAGTGATGGCGGTTTTCACACGCGTCCGGCGTAACGACGACATGGTCGAATTCAAGGCCTTTCATCAATAGCGTGCTGCCAACAGCGCGATTCCGCAGGACTCGTCCTCTCTCTCGACGTGCGTTCGCAACTTGAAATGCGGCATCGTCCAGTTGTAGCGCGGGATTCTCTGCGCATAGCTGCAACGCGGATTTGATGCAATACACCAGTTCTGGGCGCACGATGGTTACGCCGGTTTCATTCCCAATGCACCGAATTGCGTCCAAGACATTCGCGAGCGAATCGCTCGTCACGATGCCGGTCAACGCGACCTCTGCTGGCGTAGCCGGTGTTTTGATGCGCGTCGGATTTGCTAGCAACGATTCAACGCGCTTCCTCTTGTTCGCAGCCCCTACGCCCAGATACGCGGTTCCCATGAGGTTGAGCACAGCGTTCACCCGGTCAACCCCGGTTTGCGTTCTGAGGCTCTCAAAAAAGTTGCGCTCGGTCCTGCCGCCGGTAGGTTCGACCGTAGTCGCGTGGATGGCCTTTGCCAGGTCTGCGCGTCGCACTTCGTCGACGCTCGAATGAATCACCGCGAGGGTCGCTCCATCACGAAGCTGGACCGAGCAGGAGCCGGCGAGCTGCTGGGCTGCGAGCCGAGGCGCGCAAGCTTGCCATGTTAAGCATGTCGGGGCGCCCCGGAAATCGAAAATGCCGGCGCTGAAGTTTGCTCGCTGGCTGATGAGCCACGCGCCCAGCGCAGGATTGCCTGCATGAATCCATCTTTGAGGCGTAGCCAGCACGCCTGCCTGTGGGAAGGCGGCCAAGGTGTCCGCGTGCCAGTTAGCGAGCATGCTTGGGCGAAAGCCAAAAATTGCCTGCAGCGGGTCGCCGAACACATAGCAAGGCAGATGCAGCGAAAGCGCCCTTACAAGCCCATGATGAGCGACGGTGCAATCCTGATACTCGTCTACGAGAACTCCTTCATACGATGCGCGGAGAATGCTCTCGACGGCACCGCTTTCAATCAGCTTCGCGGCCGCTACCATCACCGTATCCCAGTCCCGGTCTTTAGCCGACCACGTCGAAGCCAACCCTGACCCCTTTGGAAACGCACGTGCCCACCGGTGCGCCCATGCCGACAGCGTCTCGACTTGCGCTTTCTCTGCCGAAATTTGGTGTTTGACCAAGCGCCGTCGAATCGCGTCGACACCCGCGACTGTGTGGGTGAGAATCAGCCAGCGCCCCGGAGCGTTGCCGGCGACAAGGGTAATCTGCTCCGTTTTGCCGGTACCTGCTGGCGCTTCAATAGCACCGGCGCGAGCGCGGAGCATCTGCTGGACGGTCAGTTCAAGCATCGCTGCAGAGCCAACTAGAAATCTGGTCGAGCTGCCACGGCAGATGGGCGATGCTGGGCGCTCCCGGCGCTCCCGGCGCTCCCAAGAGGTTTGAACCGATACTGAAGCACAGGTCGTAGTCTTTCTTAATCCACTTCGATTTATGCGCGAGTCTACCAATGCGACGGAGCCATTCCTGGTCCGATAGATACGCGGATGCTTGCTGCAGAGTTTCGAGCTTCTGGTGAACAACGCTGGACAGTTCTCCCAGAGTGCGCGGCTCTCCAATTTCGTCAGCAATCAACTCTAGTATCTTTGGGCGCAAGTCCTGCGGAGTCCCCATAAAAAGCTCTTCTTCAGTGCATCGCCCGTCGCCCCACTCGAAGTGGGGAATCTTCCCGGCTTTGAGCGATGCAGAGAAGGTGGGTGGGATTGGGGCATCGCTGTCGGTGAGCAGGGCAGTGCGATATCCCAGTGACGCAAAGTGTATTGCGATGGCTGGCGCCGAGGCCCCTCCGCCATCTATGACGGTCGCACCAAACCTCTGGAACTGCCTTTGTGCGCCTTCAGCGTATCCCTTGAGAAGGGCGACCTCTGTCTGGCCTTCGCAAACGAGGATGGTCTTTGCGAGCAATGCCTCGCCCAGGTCGCGAACATAGCGCTTCGCATCTAGCAGCGCGGTCGCAGTTGCGGCCGAATGCTTAACTTCAACTTTCCCTGTTGTGTCACGTCGACAAACAAAGATTTCCCCGAACCGTACTTCGCGCAAGACGCTTGTCGAGTGCGTGGTTAAGAACACTTGGCCGCTCGCTTCGACACGTTTGCGAAGATGGCTGACGAGCAAGGAGATTCGATGGGGCTCGAGGCCGTATTCAATCTCGTCCACGAGCAGGAAGTGGCGCTGCGCTGATTCTGCACTCTGGAGGGCTGCAACTGCGAGGCGCGCCGACCCTGTTCCCATGCTGCGAAAGGGTACGTTGCCGTCATGGAGGGCGACCCCGCTTGCGTTCATCGAGAAGCTTGTGTGGTCAAGATTCGCAGTTAGCTTGTCACGAACCTGGACGCCCAACCCTGTGATATCCGGCGCAACTGCCTCAATGACTTCACTGAAGGTCGAGGCGCCATTGATTGCAAAAGTGTCGCGAGCCGAGCGCAAGAGCTGGTTCAGCTGTGAAGGAAGCTTCTCCGGATGCGCTCCGACGCGTTGCAAAGCGGAGCCGCGTCCCCAAGACAAGTGCCTATCCGCATAAGCTCCGAGGCGCGCTGGCGCCATCTCCTTGCGGTCAGCGAACCGAATTCGCCTTGATTTGTCCTCGGGAGCGGTGGCTACACAGACTGACCACGCGGGCTCCAGTGTTTCGTCGACTGTAAGTTCGAGCGTCAGTACGGGGCCAAATCCTTGCTTCTCTGAAGGTTCAGAGTTCCACGAGCACGTGACGGGATTCCAGCCGGACAGATACAGTCCGTATCGGTCCTCTCGCAGATAGTCTCTCGGCAAATCGGTAATGCAAGCAACAATTCTGATTCCGTTGACCGGATTTGCGTCGTAGAAGTCAAGGTCGTCAAACGTGACGTTCTGCCGCTCTGCAAGCAGTAGGTCGAGCGCATCGAGAATCGTAGTTTTGCAGCTGTCGCCTGGACCAATTAAACAGTTGGCGCGTTGATTCGGGCACCAGTGAAGCTCGCGTATTCCGCGAAAGTTCTTGACCCATAGTGCGACGATGTGCACGGCCTGCCCCCCAGCGTTTGGCTGGACTCACACGTCCCAACTTCTCGAGGCGTGGCCAGCTCGATGTTTTGCATTCTTGGCAACGGCTAAAAACCGTGGCACTACAGGGTTGCATGAATACTCCTAACCCACTGGCGGCAGTTTATCTCGACGCCACCGAACTTGCCGACATCTTCGGCCTATCCCCCGCGCGCTACCGTCTACGACTAGGAACTGTTTCGTTGGCGACAGGACGTCGTTGAATCATGGCTCGCCGAGAACTCAAGTGAGTCGGTCAAATATTAGATGATGCACGCGGAGCTTTTTTGACCGGCCGCTTTTGAGCCGCGACAGGCTCGTCCTCTCCCTCAATTCTTGCCAGCAACTCTGCAGGGTCCACCTGAAGGGCTGCCGCGAGCTGCCCAATGTTGTCGAGGGAGATATTCGTAATCATCCGCTCGACCTGACTAACGTAGGTGCGATGCAAGCCCGCCAGGTCGGCCAACGCCTCCTGCGAGATTTTTTGGACGGCCCGCAGTCGCTTAAGATTTTTCGAAAGCCGGCCCCGTAGTTGGGCCTGCATAGGCTTCAGCTCTTCTTTCATATGGCTGAAGCATCGCCCAACGCATCGAATGTATCTACAGCTTAAGCATCGACATAGTTTGCGTCTACAGCGTTTACATCTACACGCTTTACCTCTACACTTGCTCCTGAAATGTCGTTTTTCATCGGCTTGCGTCGGACGCCGCTTCCAAACTTGAGTTGACGCTGCGTGGGCGCCTGAAGTCTTTCACGAAAACAGTGGAAGAAGTTTTCATCGTGGTTCGGGCACCCCTGTGCCCTGCGCTCACGCCGACGACCCGCGAGACTTCCAGAATGACTAGCGCCGATGACCGTCACTTGATGTCAGTCGCCGAACTGGCAAAGTTACTTTTTATGTCAAAAACTTATGTGCGCAAGTGGCTGTTGCGGAAACACACCTTGCGGGCAGTAACAGTGCGCCACGGTCGTGTGTCCTGCTCCGGGCAAAAGCAGAAGCTTGTCGACGCAAGCGGCAGAGAATTGCGCGCGGGGCTTTGCGCGAGCTAGCGCGTGTATCTCAGGAAGCGAGACTGTACGACACTACAAATATTGGAAGATGAGCGACGTTTTAACACCACCGCCCGCTGTGCCCCCACCGGTGGCAACGGGCGGATTCGTTTTATATTTGGACTTTGATGGGGTTCTACACCCCGAGAATGTTTATATGCGCCCGGGTAGAGGACCCTACATCGAGTCACCTTCAGGACACAAGTTGTTTGAGAATGTAGGACTACTTGAGAAAGTCTTGTTGCCATATCCGGACCTTCAAATCGTGTTATCGACTTCGTGGGTACGCGTCTATAGAAGCGTTGCGCGGGTCGCAGGAAAATTGCCGCCAGAACTACGTAGTCGCGTGATTGGAGCGACTTATCATGAAAAGATGGACGCGGAGCTGTTTAAACAGGCGCCCCGCGGAATGCAAGTCTGGGCAGACGTCTTGCGCCGCAGGCCGAATGATTGGTTGGCTATTGATGACGATTACCTGCACTGGCCGACGTGGTGTCGACACAAGCTGGTACAAACACATGAGGTCTTAGGAATTAGCGCGCCAGTCGTGTTGGCAGAACTGCGAGCAAAACTGGCTGCGATGTATCAGCAGGAGCAGTGATGGCAGTTTATGCGGTTGACAGCACAGCCTTTCGAGACAATGAAGACATAGTGATTGGAATATACATAGGCCGATTTGGCTCCAACCTGCAGTGGTCACAAGTGCTGCACGGTCGTTGCATACAGCACGGTGGGGCTGCAGACATCTGGGTTGACGCGTATCACGCGCTGTATCGGTACGAAAGCGCCCAACTCGTGTTGGACGACAATCCGGTGGCTCGGTCTGAGCAGGCGGCACCAACAAAGCGCACTCGCGTGACGAGCGTGACTTGCTTTGTCGAGCGCGAATGTGGGCGCGTGCAAGATGCTGCTGCGCGCTTCACCGTGTCCGTCGACTCAGTGGGGCGGGTGCGGGGCGAAGCAGTAGCCACTGGCCAGTCAACAGTAGATATTGCTCGGATGCGTGTCGAGCCAACGCACTCGGCAACCGAAATCGGTCTGGCAGTGCTGCTCCACTTGGCAAGCAGGGAGCACCACCCGACGGTCTTGGACCTCATGCGGCGTATGCGCCGGGGAGACAGGCAGTAAAGCTGTACTTGTTCTCGTCTGTATTGAGCACGCACGTCGAAAGCTGACGCATGTCTCATTGTGTCTAATTTTCTCATCGACTATTGCGTCCGACTCTTGTTGCAGGACCGCAACGCCCACTTATGCTTGAAAGGAATTGAGCGTTTATGAAGGTCGTCCAGCTGATTGCACTCCTACGCGCCGCGAACCCAGACTCCACGGTCATGATTGTGCCGCCTGGCGAAAGGGAGCAGGACGCCGAGGAGGTCAGAATCATCTCGTCTGGCAGCGTCGGTTGGACTCGGGAGCACGGCGTCGACAAGGGTCGTCCATATGAAACGCTGTACATGGGCGAGCCGCATCACGAGCTTCGCACTATGAGCGCAATTGTGACGTACGAAAGCGTTCAAGTCGTGCTGCTCGCTGCAGACAAAGTGGCTGCGCTCTAGATGCGAACATGCGGGGCTGCGGTCAGCCCAGTGGTTCACCGGTCGGTCAACGATATGGGTTTGGAAGAGTTCGTCATGAAACTTGAAGACCGCGTGCTGCGCTCAATTGCTAGGCGGCACAGCGTTGTGATTCTCCGTTCGGAGCTTGCGTCCCTTGGCAGTCCTGCGCAACTAAGTCGCGTTCTATCCAGCCTAGTTAAGACCAAAATTCTAGTGCGAATCGGAGTGGGAATTTACGCCAAAACGCGGCTCAATAAATTTACGCGTGAGCTTGCGCCGGCAGCTACGTTCGAGGAAATAGCGGCAGAAGCTTTTCGCAAGCTAGAAATCGATGTTACTCCTGGTAAGCTAGCTCGAGAGTACAACGAAGGAAATACGACTCAGGTACCTATGCTTGCAACGGTGGATACAGGGGGACGTCGTATTTCGCGAAGGATTTCGCTGGGTAGCAGGACGGTCACTTACGAGCGAAGCAGCAAGCGGATGTCTAAGGAGCCGCAAGCATGAAGATACGAAAAATGCCCATTTTGCCTTCTGCGTCTGGAGTGGCTCGTGGCTGATAGCGGTTGGGACATTGCGATGCGGCGCATTGACGAGGAGTTCGACCTCGCGCAGTTTGTGGCGTCATCCCTTGTGCGCAAAATCGCAGCCAATCAGTTCCGACTGCCGACAGCGGACCGCGCTCAGTTTCAAAAGCTCCCCGACGACGTAATCGCTCGCATCGAACAGATTGTCCGAGATGCTTACATTGAGGCCGACGAAGACGTTGGCGGCGACATCTCGAGCGAGGACGTTTGGCAGCAGGCCCTAACTTCGCGACGCAAAATGGTCGCAGACGGTGAACTGATATCGGAAGCCGACTTCCGACAACGTCTCGGCGTGACTCAGCGGCGCCTTACCAAATTGCTCGCAGACGGCAATGTTTTTACGATGACCATCGACGACGTTCAGTACTACCCCGCGTTGCTTGCGGACCCAGCACTTGACCGCAAGCGATTGCAGACCATCTGTCGCGTGCTTGTTCCCGCGCCGGCCGAGTGCCGGCTCGATTTCCTGTCGTCGACACGAGGTAGCCTGGGCAAACGAAGCCCGCTACAAATGCTCGCCGACGATAATGATTTCAAGCGTCTGCGGCAAGCGGCAGTAGCATGGGCGGCGGAATTTTCGCGAACTACAGTTCGAGCTTACAAAGGAGAGCACGAGGCCGCGCCGGATGGCGTCGCGCCGCTGTATACAGCGAGCGCAGAAATTGACCCTCGCCGGCCGTTATGGGCACGAGCATCCGAAGCGCTTCACCTGCATGGATACGAATGGCCGATGGGCCCGTATCCGGACGTTCGAAAATTTACCCTCTTTGTTGAGCGACAAGCAGCCGGAGATGCCACGTCGATAGCGGAGGCTTGCGTGCAAATCGTCGCCGACGGCGACTACATCCGTCTCCGTATTGTCGCCGCTCCCGGCACTGCGCTCCACTCGCAAAGTATATCGGCTGGCAAGCACAAAACGGTTGTTGACGTAGCGAAGCAAGTCATCGCTTATCTGCTCAAGCACTGACCATCGGCTGTGAGCCTGAGAAAATGATAGACCCCAACCCACCGATAGCAATCAAAGTAACCGTAAATGACAAGGATTTCACGGTCTTGTTGAAGGACGGACGCATATTTCGGATTCCATTGCGATGGTTTCCCCGATTGCTAGCAGCGACGCCCGACCAACGAAACGATGTTCGAGTCTCTGCGTCCGGCGCAGAGCTGCATTGGGACCAACTTCACGAGAACATCCGCGTCAGCGGACTAATGCGTGACTATGAACCGCTCCTTCTTGAAGAGACGTTGAGTTCACAGGTTCCCAACGAATTTCCTTGGGAAACGACGCCCGCTTCACTAGCCGGCGCTCAGCCAAAGCTCGCGGTGAGGTCGATTGGCGGTAGGTTCGTCGTCGGATTAACTGCGGCCGAAAGGTTTGAGCGGTGGGACATGTGTGAAGACGTGGCACAGCAGTTGGTGCCAAAGACCCTTAAAGACGCAGCCAAATACCCTGAGCATTCGCGCGACGTTACGCTAAGTCGGATTAGACGAGCGATTGAAGGCAAAAGATGGACGAGCGTCGTCGAAACGGATTGGCTGATGGCACGGCTGCGTGCTCTGCTTGGGTGGTGACCGATGAGGTGGTTTGACGAATTACGCGATGATGAACCGCACCCGACCCATCCGGAAGTCTCCCGTCTCACGTCCGTTCGGGTTTGCCGGTAACGCCGGCAACAAGGTAGGAGATTCCATACATGGCTCCAACAAAAGCATTGAGCAGCTCGAATCCTTGCACCACCGCCGGCGACCCGGTGTTCACGGACGCGCGGGAAAAAGCGCTGCTGAGGTCACTTGCCGGAAGATGCGCATCGGCGAGGCGTAAATCGTAGATGCCGAAAAGCGGAGCCATCACGGTGCGCGCATGCTCCTCCCGGACTGAAAGTGCCACCAGCGCCTGTACGGCTTTGAGGGACTTAAGTCCTTTGTCGTTTTGCAGGACACTTTGAAGCCCTTGGGTGTCGATACTGTCGGCGCTAAGCCGGGCGAGGTCCTTGGCCAAGGAAAGGATGCCGTTTGTTTCGGTCGCCCTAAATCGATGGCACCTCGTCACAATCGCCTTGATTTCCGCATGTGCTCGGAAGACTTTCGTCCCGTAGCGGTTCTGCGCCGCATCGTTGACGGCATCTAGCGCTGCGCGGACGAATGCTTCAGGCGCGAGGCTGTCTGCTGGCGCCGCATCCATCTGTGCCTTCCACAATTCCGTAGACACGCCGCCGTCTGGCGTAACGTTGTAGGCGGCCCAGACTTTCTGTTGCCAATCATCCAGCCGGCCGATGTCCTTCGCATAGACGTTGAGCAACCCGACATCATTCAAACCGAAATGCACTGTGGACGCGTCGTCGATGCCGACGCTCCCCGTCTCACGCGAATACCAGCGCAGTTGCCCATCCCGATAGTGCAACAAAGTGTTCACAACCTCCGGTTTGAACCAGAGCCATTGCCCCTGACTGCCTAATGTCTGCCGGCTCTCTGTCTTTCCGGAGCCGTCGGTGATGAAGAAAGCTGTGGGCGGCACACTGTCCCCCCGCACCCGCGGACTGAAATCTGCCGGTCGAATCCATTCGTTACGCCAGAGTTCGCCAATAACGCGGTAGAGCTTGTCGCCAGTAGCTTCAACCGACCAGCTCCGGCTTTTACCTCCAGAGGCCGGTAAATCAAACTTCGGCACGTCCGCTTCCCCGTCAACGTCCTCGTTCCAGACGTGGAAGACGCTTGTGGAACTGCCAAATGGCTCGCCATTGCCTTCATGAATGGGCATGACCCTTCCTTCCCAACTGCCAGTCAGGAAAGTGTCCTCTCGATTTCCATCGGGCCAATCAATGTGCGCAGCGTCAGAGAGGATGGCGTCTCGGTCGAAAAAACTGGCCGTCTGCAATCCCATGCCACGCGCGGCGAGATAGTCCCTCAAGTGTTCGGTACGGACTCGCAATTCAATCGGATGGCCCTCTGCGTTCCGCAGGAGCTGGGCGACCTCGACGTAGCCCTCCGCCGGTCTTACCCAGACGTCGCCTTCGCGATGCAGGCTCAACGCGAGCACAAAGTCTTGGTGCAGATGCCAGGTCGGGGGGATGCCGCCGTAGCCTGACTGACAGAGGACGAGATGCAGCCCAGGGAGCGTTTCGCCCCGACCCGCGAACGCGTCCGCTTGGTCATAGCGACCATCATGCACCCAGTGAGAGTGCGAATTTGAAGGCTCAATTTCGGACCATTCCAGTGCCTTCGCCGCCTGTTCGCACCCAACGGGGAAGGCTACCGTGCCCACTCCCTCGTAGACCTCAAGGTAGCCAGCATAGCCGTATCGGCCTTCCGTCCGGACAACTTTCGACGCTCGCAGCGGAATCCAGGTGCCAGTGCCAAGCTGCCTGGCCCTCAGTTCCGGCATTTCAAACCACTTTTGCTCCATTTCCCGAACCTCTGTCTAGTTATTCAGCTCAAAACTCGTGATTATTATGGTGGAGGCGGGACAACGTCGTGGCCAGCTTGTCCGGCTAAGCCATCTAACCGTCTTCAAGCGACCAGGCAAATCTGAGAATCCCTTGGCAGGCCCTGACAGCGGTGCAACCCGCCACATTGGCTGCGTATTTCAGATAATCTACGGATTTTCGGAGGTTGGGCCACTGGCTGTATCGGTTGCGACCTATGCAAAACGCATAGGCCCACGAGTTAGCCCCCGATATTTCTCGATTGAGGTAAAAGGTTCGAGAACGGTTGCCGTTAATCCATAAAGTCGGAGACTTGCCGCCGCTTGGCTCCGGTCTATCAATATTGAAAATCAACGGCTTTCACTCGCCGTCAAAAATGGACGATAAAAACACGGTGAATTCGGGAATGGAGCAATATTTTGAACCACTTCTCGGAAATCACATTGTTCAGCGCCGTATTCGCCAACTGCCGAAACCGAGCTCGGTAGACCCCACCGTATCCGCCTATTTCCTTTACCCGGCATTCGAGGGCGGAAAGCCAGGCGTCGACGCGCTTGTTAAAGCCATGAAACTGGAGATACCCGGTTTTTGCATGACAAGACGGGAACTGGCGAACGCTAAGGCAAAGGACCGGGAAAATGGCCTTAGTGTATTCGAGACTCAGATGCTCATTGATGCCGCGCGGGACATGTTTGTCCAAGCGACCGGAGGAAGAGCAAATTCGGGGGAAGGCGGAGAACTGCTGTTGTTTGCGTTCATTGAGCACTTTCTCCAGGCACCTATCATTCTGTCCAAGATGCGGCTTAAGACGAATACGCAGATGCCGGTTCACGGGTCTGACGGCGTGCATGCACGATGGGATAAAGTCAGCAACAACTTGGTCGTCATTTTCGGTGAATCCAAGGTATATGCCACTTTGCCGGATGCCCTGAAGTCTGCGGCTGAGTCTGTAGGCTCTTTCGTAGCAAACGCTGACGGGCGAAAGGATTACGAGCTCCAGTTGACAACCAAGCATGTCGACCTTGATGGGTTTCCTGAGGCATGCAAAGACGCGCTGATTCAGTATTTGCATCCGTTCGCGACAGAAGAGGGCTCACGACGGGAAGAGCGGTTTGCCATCCTGTTGGCATACACGTCCAATGGGTACAGTCAGCTCGACACGGTTGCGATGGCAAAAGCAGAAGCGGTTTTCCAAGCTGACTATAACGAAAAACTCGCGCCGGCGTTGAAGCTGGCAAGGAAACATCTCGCCAACGCTGGAGTCGCCCTCGAGCAGGTAGACCTGTTCATCCTGCCAATGCCTAGCGTCCAGGAATTCCGCGACAAATTTGAAGAGGTTCTACGTGGTTGACTTTAGAACCAGGCTGGCCAACGCCGTATCATCCCATGTCGATTTCTGTGCCTCGTATGATTTACTACAGAAAGATAGTCTGGCATCTCTCCTGCATGGCCGGCGACGGCTAAGCCGAGAGGCGGCAAAGAAGCTGCTTCGGTCGGCGTTGATTTTTGCACAGAGTGGAAGCTTGTCTCACGCGATGCGGGCGCAGGACATTGCGTACTGTCTCGCAACATTGCCCATAACAGACGAAGAGCGCATCGTTTGCCGCCACATCCTGGCGACAGTGGGGAATTTTCCCGCCGGCGATTTTATTTCCACAGGCGTGCCTGACACCAGTCGCCTCCCGTGGCAACTTGGGATAGCGGAGCTCTCACGCCGTGAGGCGAACACCATCTCCGTCTTGGGCGAGAAAAAACTGCTGACTGACTTCCAGTTCAACGTTTGGCAGGAATTGCAACAGCGGCAGCACGTCAGTGTGAGCGCGCCGACATCCGCGGGCAAATCCTTTATCGTCCAAGCGTTCCTCAAGGAGCTGCTTCAAAATTCTGATTCGGTTCTCGATATTGCTTACGTCGTTCCATCCCGCTCGTTGATTCATGAAGTTCACGGAAACCTCGCTACTGAACTCGACAAGCTCGAGAACCCACCTGTTGTCAGCAGCGTGCCGCGGTCACGACCAGAACTCGCGTCGAATCAATCGAGAGTATTTGTTTTCACGCAGGAGCGCTTGAGAACGGCGCTTGACCAGGCGGACCTCTCACTCGACGTGTTGATTGTCGACGAAGCTCAGCAAATCGCCGATGGCGCCCGAGGCATGCTGTTGCAAAACTGCCTCGAGGAAGTAGCCACCAAAATGCCTCTGGTGAAGCTGCTGTTCATTACCCCCGGCGCGCAAAGTGCTGCTCCGGTCGGAGCGCTGCTTGGCATCCCCGACATGGCTGATGTTCGGACGAGTTTGAGGCCAGTACGGCAAAACCTCATCTACGTCAATTTTGAAGAAGCGAAGAAGGATGAGCACATGGTCCTGACGCTTCAAAAGCCGGAGGGCGGCCGTCTTCACATTGGTCGGCTGTCTGCCGGCCATTGCAATTCGGATATGGAGCGGTTCATCGACTCGGTTTTGCAACTTGGCGCGGGCGGACAGAGCCTTGTGTACGCCTCTTCGAAGCTTCCGGCCGAAAGTATCGCCCATGCACTCGCGCACGCCAAACCCGAAGCGGAAGACACGGACGCTCGGTTGCAAGAACTTTCCAATTTCATACGGAGACACGTACATCCAGAATTCGCATTGGCTGACTGCGTAGAGTGTGGAGTAGGATTTCACTACGGAAACATGCCTACGAACATCACAAAGGCGATTGAGGAATATTTTGCGGAAGGCCTTCTGCACGTGCTGGTTTGTACGTCAACGCTACTCCAAGGAGTTAACCTTCCCGCTCGAAACATCTTTCTGTACAAACCAGAAAAGGGCCCGCATACGCCGATGAATGTCGACGATTTCTGGAACCTGGCAGGTCGAGCAGGTCGGCTCAGAAAAGATACGCATGGAAACGTCTTCCTCGTCAGCTACGACACCTGGAAAAATCGCCCTGCGCATGAGGCGCCATCGACAACGGTAGTGCCGGCGCTCACGACCGCATTAACGACCGAACAACAATCAATACTTGCATTTGCCGAGAATTCTGCACACATCTCTGGCGGGCGCCGCACCGCCTTCGCAGAAAGCGTCTTTGCCCGTCTCGTCATCGATGCGAAAAGTGGAGTGCTGGCAGAGACGCTTCGGCGTGTGGCGCCCGATGGGCTTCATCCCACCGCTATTGAGTTAATTGCGGTCGTTCAGAAGCAGGTCGACAAGGTCAGTTTGCCGGCCGAGTTGCTGAAGCGCCACGCGATGGTGTCGCCGCTTCGTCAACAGCAAATGTATGAAGTGCTGCGCCGGGCTGTCAGAGACGGTAGGCTGGAAGAGCATATGCCTTTGCATCCCCGACACAAATATAAGGAAGTGAAGGACCGTCTTATGTTCATCCTCGCTCTTATTCACGAGAACATCGAAGGCGTTCCGAGCCGCGCTCATAGTTACTATGGCTGGTTCGCTCTATCGTGGATGCGCGGTCGGCCCTTGTTCGAAATGATTGACTTTCAACTCAAGTGGCAGCGTACCAAGGCAGTCGAGAAGGGGCACACTGGACACATACCTGCGGGGGATACAATCAAACGCGTCATGAAGCAGATTGAGGAGCAACTGCGTTTTAAGTACGTTAAATTTGTCAGTTGCTATATCGACTTGCTCCGGTTAGCGGCCCAAGCCGAGAAAGGAATCGAACTGCAGGACATCCCGCCAATTCCATTGTTTCTCGAGCTGGGCGCGTGCTCCGGCACAATGATTGGGTGCATGGACCTTGGGCTATCGAGAATCGCCGCACGAGAGATTACAGAGTTGCTGGACAATAGGGACCTCGACTCGGTTATCGTAAAGAAACGACTTAAATCGATTTCAAACGGACGCCTAGCGATGCTGTCTCCCTTGGTAACGCAGGAACTCAAGCGGCTCTCGCTGATTTAAGAAACTCCGGGCATGTCCACATACATCCGAAGTCATATGCTTCCCGCGCTTACCCTCCAGCTCACAGTAGACGAGTCGCTAGAGCCATCCTGGTATATTTACATTAAGCGGAACCCTAAAAACAAAACTAATCGAGTACGGGCGGCAGACCGGAAAATGCTGGCTCCTTCGCGGCTTGGAGTTTGCGCAGACAGGCACCCGTATTGTGGACGCAGCTCAGCATTGCAGCGCATTGGTATTGAGACTACTACTGCCGTTGTTGCCTGCCAGTCTTCCGGGCTCGGAGTGTATGCCCGGAGGTCGCCCGGATTCGGTATACCGCCGTTGATTCAAACTTCAAAGTGCAACCAGAAACGCAAAAGATGAAAAGCGCAGAGGCCAGATTCGCCAATGAGGCGCAAGGCCCCCTCCCTCCGGGGGAACACTTCGACGGTACCAAGTATCTGCTGGACCTCCGGTTTCGGATTCAGTACTTCGTTCCTTTCGAGAGAGAGGAGCTCGATGAAGCGAGCCCGCTGCGTCTTTATAGCAACGCCCTGATGGACACTATGCCCTTGCAGGTGTTTGCCGCGCGTCTGCCAGCTGACGTCAGGGAACTCGGTGCGGACTGGCCCACAATCGCACGATGTCGTGCGTCCGGCGCAATCCAGCACAACATCGCTCCGGTTTACATAGACGCGTTCGAGCAGGCGATTGCTATTTCTGCGAGCGTGCCCTTTCGCTGCGTTCTCAGTGACGAGAACACGTGCGCCGCCATTAGTGCGATTCTCGAAAAATCACCAGTGCCCTGGCTACATCTCTCCACTGCTTCCGATGGCAAAGCGACGTTAGACCCGGTAGGGATGAGTTGGTTAGCGTTCGCGAAAGCGTTACGCGAAACCGTCGGTCCAGCAGACAATCGGATGAGGCAGTACTACATTGGAGTTTTCGACGCCGAGGCTAGCGCGTCAACTGTCGAGCCAGAGAGGTCCTTTTCACACAAGCCGAGAGCACATGGTGTAACGATAATGAACGAGTTTGCAGTTGAGGCGCTCGGGACCCTGCAGGCGCCTCACACGCATCTTCACTCGAGCAATCCCGTGGACTATGAAGAAGCCATCCTGAAATCGATAGATGAAGTGGAGAAACACCGTGCTTGGCTTGAGAGGCAAAATGTAGACATCAACTATCATCATAAGCTGTGCATCGCGGTGCCCTCAATGCTCGAGCATTTCTATCGCTCAGCATTTTCGAAGAACAACGTTGCGAAGCGTGAGCAACCGGAGCTGCATAAGCTGATGATGGACTTCGTCAGGCAGAAGACATACACAATCTCGGCTGACGACAAGAGCGTGGAGGCTGTAAAGTCTGCGGAGGGGCAAGCGCTAATGCGAGCGAACATGAAGGAGTTGCGAGCCTTTGTTATCAGCCTTGCGCTATTCGCGGCTCGCACGGTTACGCCCGTCCTACGTCTCGAACCAGCTATAAATAGCATTCGGCCAATACTGGCACGAATCGGCAGCTTGTCAAGAGGTGACAACCCCCGTCGAATTCACAAGCTCAACGTGGCAGTTTCGGAATTGATGTCGGCCATGTTGCAGGCGATAAGTGCGCCGTACATGGAGCTGATTGCACGACAACCAGTATTTTCGCGTCAGGGCGTGAAGCTGGTGACAGACCTGCCGCTGGAATGGTTACCCGTTGGTGATTTGCCTTTGATGATGGCATTCGAAACGAGTCGCTCTCCAGTAACGCCCGGAAATGTGAGTTTTGACCAGTTGGCTCGTGTAGCAACGCGACATCTTTCCGTTTCGGCCTTTGCCGATGTGCTCGTCATACGCTCTTACACGAAGACAGACCCGATACGCAACGTTCTCGCAAACGCGCTTCAATTCAAGTTGCCAGAGCAGACGCTAAAGTTGAACCTGAAGGTTGTCGACGTCGCGACGCCCCAAGAGTTCATCGATGCGTGGAATGCGTTCGAAGGCGCCATAGTCATTTTTGACGGCCACGGTGTAAGCGACGCGGGGGCGGGTGTTGGCAAGCTCGTAATCGCCGGCGTTCCTGTCGTGATATGGGATTTGAAAGAAAAAATCTCTCGATACCACCCGATTGTCATTCTGAGCGCTTGCGACACGCACGCAATGGACGCCAGTCATGCAACCGTTGCAAACACAATGCTGATGCTTGGCGCCACGACCGTCTTGGGAACGTTCTTGCCGGTCAACGCGGTCTATGCAGCTGCTTTCATAAGGCGGTTGCTAATTCGCCTGGAAGGATTTCTGCCGCTGATTGCCTCCTCGGACGTCAATCGGCCCGTCACGTGGCGCACAGTTGTGACGGGCTTACAGCGCATGTGTTATTTGACTGAGACCATCATCTCGCTTGAACAAAACGCCGGACTTGCACTGCGTCAACACTCCGACGAAATTCAGCTCCAGTCCAACATTGAAATCAATGATGGTGACCCGAACTGGTTTATAAATTTTGTTCGCCGGGTAGCCGAGAAGACAGACCACTCCAACGAGGACATCCGAGTTCTTATCAGGAAGTGGGCGTCAGTTGTTGATGTCATGCACTATGTGCAACTCGGAAATCCAGAGTCAATCGTCATCATGAAAGAAGAACTGATGGTCAAAAGAACGTCGCAAGAGAGCAGTGCAGACACCGCATAGACCCCGAGTCGTCGGTGTCGGGCCCGAAGTATCGTGACTCGAAGACCAGGGCGACTTGGACGGGTCTCGGCCGCGCGCCGGCGTGGATTGCCAACGCGAAGGACCACTCGAAGTTTCTGGCTGAATGCGATGCCATGGCGGCATAGGCACATCCCGCCAAAAGGCGGCGAAAGCACCGACGGCAGGAAACCACGTGCGAGGCCCTCGGGCACCGAGATACCGTGACCCGAAGAGCGGCGCAACATGGAGCGGCCGTGGTCGCGCTCCGGCCTGGCTTGCTGGTGCCAAAGAGCGGTCCAAGTTTTTGATTGGCAGCGCTGCGGCGGTGGCCGATGCGAATCCGGCGGTCAAGAAGGCTGTTGCGAAGAAGGCCCCCGCTGCGAAGAAAACTGCTGCCAAGAAGGCCGTCAGCTCAAAGGTTCCGGTCAAGAAGGCACCGGCGAAAAGAGCGCCTCGCAAGAGCGTGGCCGTGCCCGTTCCGTTGGCCACAGTCGAGTCCGGCGCTGAATTGACGAGCTAACGGTAGTTGTCAGGCATCCGGTGGACCAACGACTTTCTCTGTCCGCCGTGCACACCGAGCGTACGACGCCCTATTGCGCCTGTATTGCCTGAAATTGCGCGGCTTCCTGCTGTGCCTACTGTGTGGCTTGCTGTTGAGCGTGCTGCTTCGCAACGTGCCTGACGACCATGCAACCACCGACCGCCCCAACCACAGCGCGGTGCCCCGCGTAATGCCCGGCGACCCCACCTACCAACGCGCCCTTGAGACAGCCTGCAGCGTTTGCCGTGCCTGCCGTTGCGAAGGCCAGTGTTGTTGCAATCAAGGCGATTCTTATCGGGTTCGCTTTCATTCGAAGACTCTCAGAGGTTGGATTTCTCGGATGTGGCGCCTTCCAGGGTCGTTTCAATACCCGCGCCAATCAAGACGTTCGCGCCATTCGTGGGCTCGCCAGTCGTCGTCAAGCGAGCAAACAAAGCGGGCCAATTAATCCGACTTATGTTTATCGAGAGCCTTCTTGAGAAAGAACTCGATGACGCTTACGCCTGCGAGTTGGAACAAAAGACGGTCGAGGCGTGCGAGTGTGATTCCAGCCTTTTCGCAGACCGTGCGCAACGCAGACTCAACCGATAGGTAGACGGCATCATTCCCTTGCACCTGAGAAGCCGTAAGGGGAAAAGCAAGGTGGTCGCGAAATACTCCTACAACGCGGGTGTCCAAGGCGATGACGTCTTGCGATAAATGGGTCGAAATCATGAAGTCTGACGCACTCTTCAAGCGGAATCGGGGGCATCGGGTCATGAGCGCGGTACGTAGTTTTTCCCGTGGCATAGAGGCCGACAGACCTTTGAGCAGGACGACGCGGGTGCCTTGGACAATCGTAGGCGTAACGACCATTTCACGCAGCTTCTCGGCAGTCTTGGCGGGAAAGCGACATGCGCTAGCCTTTCGCAAGACTTCGGCTATGTACTTCTCGTCAAACCCCACTTTGGACCACTTCCCAAGTGACGTCGCCTCCTTAAATGCAACGAAGTCATCTGCGTTTTCAGCTCTGGCAAGTTCTTCCATACCGCGGGCGCCACCCATCACACAGACTTGCGAGACAAGGCGATGCCAAAGGTCTTCGCTGCTATTCTCTGTCGGTGCCGGCATTTTGACGCTAGAAGCGAGCGCTTCAATCACATACAGCAGCATGGATTCGCTGCGTCCGGAAATTGTAGTTTCGACGGTCCCGTTCTTATGGCTTGTAATATTCATCTTTAGTCTTAGGCTTGCAGGTTCATACTGCCGACATCGCTGGCTAGGAGGTGTTCGGATAGTGGCTCGCGACTCAGGCAGATTTGGAACAGTCGCGGTACCGAGACAACGCGAATCCGCGCGTCAATTTGAGACTGCTGTGGGTGTCAGCAACGGCGCAGCAACCAAGGTGGGCGGCAAGATGGTCGATGTTGCTATCATACTGAAAGCGCGCGAAATCTGCGGCACAGCAGGGGGCGAGACGCAAGGCAGCTACGAGATATGGGCATACCGCACCGCTGAGTCATGTGATATTGCGCGTCGAGCACTCGACTAAGACGGCGATTGACTGCCGCTCCTCGGGCGGTGCGCGAAAATTTGCATCTGTTCTCTTGTGCGCGTTAACGATTTGGGTGACAGGCGCGACCTGAAGCTGCCTATCAAAAATCTCAAGCAATCGAGAAATCGGTCTCACGGCATCAGAGTTAAGGGACCATGCCCGCCTCGAATGTGCTGATGAGGCTGCATCGCCAAGGCTCAAATCCACGTCGATGTACGTTGAAATGCTGCCGTGCCCGAAGCCGGCCTCGAACAGAAAGAACGAATCAAACATCGTTCGAATAATCGTGCCCAGATGAAACGGCGTGCGGTGTTCTGTACCTAATGCAACCAAGCATAGGTGATTTCGAAGCGACAGTTGTGTCTGGTCTGCGGGCGATAACCAAATAGGGTGCGGCGTAATAGTGCTTCGTAGCGAAGAAGGCATGTTGACTATCGAACAACTAATCCATGATTCAGAAAACGACGCCCGCCTTCCTGGTCGACGAATTGTTTTCACGACGCCATACGGCGCGACACTGTGAGACAAACGGGCTATCAATGCGAGTGACCGGCAAGTCGGCTCAGACTCTTGCTGGCGCGTCATCGACGTTCGTTGACATTGAGCGCTCTTTTCTTCCAGCGTGAGCCACGATGACGGAGGCCACGACCATTGCTACTCCTATCCATAGCGTGACCGGTAGATGCTGAGCCATATTGAATGCAAGAAATACGGTCGATAGAACCGGCGTCGCGTAGCTCATAGCTGTTGTTACGCTCGTATTCGCCTTCTTCATTCCAAAATCCCAAAGATAAAACGCTATCCCCATCGGACCTAGTCCCATATAGACGAGAACTATCCAGTCTTGGGCTGTCAATGTGGGCGTTTTGCCTAACGCGAAATGCATCGCAAGGCATGCCAGGCCAGCGGGAAGGGAGAACGCTCCGACTGAGAGACTCGAGATGTTGCGGTAGCGCTTCCCGAGGACTGAGTATGCGGCCCATGCAAAGGCGGACAGCAGCGCGAGGAGATAGGCAGCGACCTCATACGTTAGATGCCGTTCGCCAAAACCGGTGGCGTCGGCTACTGCTGTCGGTTGCTGTACCGACCAGCACGCTGCGGCCGCTCCTCCGAAACCGAGCGCGACGCTAAGCCACCTGGTTCTGCGGTCGCGTCCCCCGGTTGCCAGGCTACCGGAAAGGCAGACGATAATCACCGGCCATAGGTAATGCACCAGGCTGACGCCGACTGGGTCACCGAGCTGAAGCGCGAAGAAGTAAATGACGTGATAGACGAACAGCAGACCGCTACCCAATAGGACGAGCCTAATCGGCAGCTTCCAGTATTTTGCCCATGGTAGCCCCAGCAGACCTCCGAGCGTCAGCGCCACTCCGTTGACAAACAGGGTTGGGACCCCGTGGAGCAGGTTGACGCTAGTGGCGAGAGTGCTCCACATTAAAACCGTCAATGCGACGCCGAGTACGGCCATCGATGCCCCCGCAAATGCTTGAATGTTCAGGCACTCACCTTTGGCTGTCTTCCTGCGCGAGATAGGATTGCAAAGCC
>Ga0116227_10004610_pt1 | contig 29803 bp, 27 predicted proteins | sample S1TSphgellanicum_FD_89693 | JGI IMG/M metagenome (GOLD analysis project Ga0116227, IMG submission 89693) | Host-associated microbial communities from peat moss isolated from Minnesota, USA - S1T2_Fb - Sphagnum magellanicum MG | ecosystem: Host-associated > Plants > Peat moss > Unclassified... | reverse complement strand
TCAGCAGCCGCCGCGGCCGCCGCAGCAGCCGCCGCCGCCGCCACCGCCGCAACCGCCACCGCCGCCGCTGCGGCCACCACCGTAGCCACCGCCGCCACCCGAACGTGGGGGACGCGGTTCCATCGGGCGTGCTTCATTCACGACGAGGTTGCGGCCGCCGAAGGCTTGGCCGTTGGTACCGGTGATGGCCGACTGCGCTTCCGCATCGCTGCCCATTTCGACGAAACCGAAGCCCTTGGAGCGGCCGGTGTCGCGTTCCATCATCACCTTGGCGCTGGTGACGGAACCGTATTGGCTGAAGGTCTGTTGCAGATCTTCGTCACGGAAGGTATAGGGCAGGTTGCCCACGTAAAGTTTGTTGCCCATCTTGGGACTCCTCAAAAAAACAAGACGCGATGGAGTCTGGGCCACGCAATCAGCAAACCAGTGACGACTTCAAAGACGCGAAACTGACCATACACCGCAAAAACGCGGAGGCCGAAAGCACCCGCGCGCGGTCATTATGCGCGATATCGCGCGATATGAAACATCCTGCAGGCCTTGCCGCACCCGGGGTTTTCACGGGGATGGGGTCCGGCAGGCTACCAGGTGGCCTCGCGTTCGGGCGTGGCGCTGATGCGGTGGACCGACAGATCGGCGCCGTCGAACTCCTCCTCGGGGCTCAGCCGGATGCCCACCAGCATCTTCAGGACACCGTAGACAACCGTGCCGCCCAGGGCTGCCCAGGCGACGCCCATCAGCGTGCCGATGCATTGCGCCAGCAGGCTCACGCCCCCCAGGCCACCCAGGATCTGCTGGCCGAAGACGCCCGCCGCGATGCCGCCCCAGACGCCGCACAGGCCGTGCAGCGGCCAGACGCCCAGCACGTCGTCGATCTTCCAGCGGTTCTGGGTGCGTGTGAAAAGTACCACAAACAGGGCGCCGGCCACCAGGCCGGTGGCCAGCGCGCCCAGCGGGTGCATCAGGTCGGAGCCAGCGCAGATGGCCACCAGGCCGGCCAAGGGGCCGTTGTGCACGAAGCCCGGATCGTTGCGGCCCAGCGCCAGGGCTGCGAGCGTGCCTCCGGCCATGGCCATCAGCGAATTGACCGCGACCAGGCCCGAGACCTTGTCGATGGTCTGGGCGCTCATCACGTTGAAACCGAACCAGCCCACCGTCAGTATCCAGGCGCCCAGCGCCAGGAACGGAATACTCGATGGCGGGTGCGCGCTGATCGCGCCGTCCTTGCGGTAGCGGTTGCTGCGCGCGCCGAGCAGCAGCACGGCCGGCAGCGCCAGCCAGCCGCCTACCGCATGCACGACGATGGACCCGGCGAAGTCATGGAAATCGGCGCCTGTGGTGCGGGCGATCCAGTCCTGTACGCCAAAGTGGCGGTTCCATACGATGCCCTCGAAAAATGGATAGACGAAGCCGACGATCGCGGCCGTGGCCAGCAACTGGGGCCAGAAGCGCGCGCGCTCCGCGATGCCTCCGGAAATGATGGCCGGGATGGCTGCGGCAAAGGTCAGCAGGAAGAAGAACTTCACCAGCTCGTAGCCGTTGCGCTGTGCCAGCTGCTCCGCTCCGACGAAGAAGTGGGTGCCATAGGCCACGCCGTAGCCGACGGCGAAATAGACGATGGTGGAGACGCTGAAATCCACCAGGATCTTCACCAGAGCATTCACCTGGTTCTTCTTGCGGACGGTGCCGAGTTCGAGAAACGCGAATCCCGCGTGCATCGCCAGCACCATGATGCCGCCGAGCAGAATGAACAGGACGTCCGTGCCCTGTTTGAGTGCTTCCATAGGTCCTCTGGATGGATGATTGCCTTCTTGTGGTGCGGTTTTGGTGTTGTCGCACCGTCTTTTGTGCTTTCGCACCAATATGAAGCAAGAAGTGCGCCAGAACTGTGCTGCCCAGGTTGCCGGAGACGGCCGGGGCGGCCCCTACAATTCGCAGGTCATTGGGGAGTAGCCTTCCTTCCGCCATCTGCGGGAAGGGGCATGCGTCAACAGACTTGTCTGGCCGGTCCTCGGCAGACATGGCGCAGGCGGTTCACGGACTTGGCGAGACCATTGGCTGCATGCCTCCGCCAGGCCGGAGAGGCCGTGCGGTCAAGGGTGTTCGCCACCATTCCGGCCGGAGTTCCCCGCTCATGGAAGCCTTCCTCGTCTCCACGGCCATCGTCGCGCTCGCTGAAATGGGCGACAAGACCCAGCTGCTGTCCCTGGTCCTGGCGGCTCGCTTCCGCCGTCCCTGGCCGCTGGTGCTGGGCATCCTCACGGCCACCCTGTGCAACCATGCCCTGGCTGGCGCGGTCGGTTCCTGGATCACCACCGTCATCGGGCCGCAGCTGCTGCAGCGCATCCTGGGCCTGTCCTTTCTGGCCATGGCGGCCTGGATGCTGGTGCCCGACAAGCTCGATGACGACGGCGCCGCAGAGACCGGGCGCTTCGGCGTCTATGGCACCGCGCTGGTCACCTTCTTCCTGGCCGAGATGGGCGACAAGACGCAGATTGCCACGGTCATGCTGGCCGCCCAGTACAGCGCGTACTTCGCCGTGGTGGCCGGCACCACGCTGGGCATGATGCTGGCCAATGCGCCGGTGGTCTGGCTGGGCGAGCGGGTGACGCGGCGCGTACCGATCCGCACCGTGCACCTGGTGTCGGCCGCCATCTTTTCCGTGCTGGGCCTGCTCGCGCTCTGGGGCAGTTTCCGGTGACGGCGCCCGCGGGGGCATTGCTATACTGGATCGACGCGCCGATTTGCTCCAGCTTGCGGGCGCTTAACAAGTACAGCTAAAGACGGACCGACGCGACAGACATCCCGACGCCCGGCCTCGTTTTCAGCGATGCCGGGTTTTTTCATGTCGTTTCTCGCCACACCCCAGTCCATGCACTTCGCCGCGCCGCTGCCGCTGCAGAGCGGTGCCGTGCTGGCCGACTACACCCTGGCCTACGAGACCTATGGCAGCCTCAATGCCGAGCGCTCGAACGCCGTGCTGGTCTGCCACGCACTCAATGCCTCGCACCACGTGGCCGGCGTGTACGCGGGCCAGGAGCGCTCGGAAGGCTGGTGGGACAACATGGTGGGGCCGGGCAAGCCGGTGGATACCGACCGCTTCTTCGTCATCGGCGTGAACAACCTGGGCTCCTGCTTCGGCTCGACCGGGCCGGCCGATGTGAACCCGGCCACGGGCCGGGTCTGGGGGGCGGACTTCCCCGTGGTCACGGTGGAGGACTGGGTCAATGCGCAGGCCCGGCTGCTGGATGCGCTGGGCATCGGCACCCTGGCCGCCGTCATGGGGGGCAGCCTGGGCGGCATGCAGGCGCTGTCGTGGACCCTGCAGCACCCGCAGCGCGTGCGCCATGCGGTGGTGGTGGCCAGCGCGCCCAACCTGAATGCCGAGAACATCGCCTTCAACGAGGTGGCGCGGCGCGCCATCGTGACCGACCCGGACTTCCACGGCGGCCACTTCTACGAGCACGGCGTGGTGCCCAAGCGCGGCCTGCGCATCGCGCGCATGGTCGGCCACATCACCTACCTGAGCGACGACGTGATGAACACCAAGTTCGGCCGGCAGCTGCGCCGCGCCACCGAGGCGGTGGTGGAGGGCGCTGCCAGCCTGGAGGTGGAGACCTATCGCTACTCCACCCAGGAGATCGAGTTCCAGATCGAGAGCTACCTGCGCCACCAGGCCGACAAGTTCAGCGAGTACTTCGACGCCAACACCTATCTGCTGATCACGCGCGCATTGGACTACTTCGACCCCGCCCGCACCTACGGCGGCAGCCTGGCCCGTGCGCTGTCGCGCGCCAGCTGCCGCTTCCTGCTGGTGAGCTTCACCACCGACTGGCGCTTCTCGCCCGCGCGCAGCCGTGAGATCGTCCGCGCCCTGCTCGACAACCGCCGCGACGTGAGCTACGCCGAGATCGATGCGCCCCACGGCCACGATGCCTTCCTGCTGGACGACGCGCGCTACCACGACCTGGTGCGCTCTTATTTCTATGGCATTGCGCGCGACCTGGCCGTGGGCCAGGGCAGCAAGCCGGCGCCGCTCGCTCTGCCTGCGGCCAGTGTGGAGGGCACGACCCCATGAGCGATTCCCTGACCATGCGCCTGATTGCGCAGCTCGTACCCGAAGGCGCGCGCGTGCTGGACCTGGGCTGCGGCGACGGCGCCATGCTGGACCTGCTGCAGCGCGAGCGCGGCTGCACTGGCTACGGCATCGAGATCGCCGACGCCAACGTGCTGGCCTGCGTGCAGCGCGGCGTCAACGTGATCCAGCGCAACCTCGAGGCCGGGCTCGACCTCTTCGACGACGGCTCCTTCGATGTGGTGTTGCAGCTCGACACGCTGCAGCACCTGCGCAATGCCGAGACCATGCTGCGCGAGACCGTGCGCGTGGGTCGCATCGGCATCGTCGCCTTCCCCAACTTCGCGCACTGGCCCAACCGCCTGTCGGTGCTGCGCGGCCGCATGCCGGTGACGCGGCGCCTTCCCTACCAGTGGTACGACACGCCCAACATCCGCGTCGGCACCTACCGCGACTTCGCCGCGCTGGCGCAGAAGAACCAGCTGCGCACGCTCGACGCCTTCGGCCTGCAGGAGGGGCGGCAGGTGCGCTTCCTGCCCAACGCGCGGGCCGGTACGGCCGTGTTCAAGTTCGAGCGCGGCTAGGGTCAGGGCACCGCAGGTGCTCGGCGCCTGCGGGTTTTCCTGTGCCTCATTGCGCGGCACAACGTATACATTAATGCATGTGTTGTAGCGGCGAGGACTCTCCTGGCCGCAGCCAACCCTCCGCAACCGACCGCCCCATGCCCAGCACCCTCCCTCTTGCCGAAGGCTCCGCGTCCCCGCGCAAGGACGCCACGTACGAAGCCCTGCGCCGCCGCATCCTCGACAACCTCTGGCCACCGGGCCACCAGGCGCTGGAGCAGGAAATCGCACTGGAGCTCGGCGTCAGCCGCACGCCGGTGCGCGAGGCCCTGATCCGCCTGGAGCGCGAAGGACTGGTACAGGTGATCCCGCGCCATGGCATGCGCGTGCTGCCGATGTCGGCCACCGACATGCGCGAGATCTACGACATCCTCACCGCGCTGGAGAGCCTGGCGGTGGAGACCCTGGCCACCCGCCGTCCCGACGATGCCGAACTCGCGCCACTGGTGCAGGCCACGCAGGCGATGGAGAGGGCGCTGGCCCGCGACGACCTCGATGCCTGGGCGCGCGCCGACGAAACCTTCCACGCCCAACTGGTGACCATGGCCGGCAACCGCCTGCTGACCGAGGCCGTCTTCAGCCATTGGGACCGCGCCCATCGCGCGCGCATGTTCACGCTGCGGCTGCGTCCCAAGCCGGTCAACTCGACGCAGGAGCACATGGCGCTGGTGGAATGCCTGCGTGCCGGCGACTCCGCCGGCGCCAGTGCGGTCAACCGCGCCCACCGCCAACGCGCCAGCCGCGAGCTGCTGGCCATCTTCGAGCGCTATCGCCTGCAGCAGATGTAGCGCGCCAGGCCCCCGTTTTGCCACCGACCCGACACACACATCCCATGGACAAGAGTTATCGCATCGCCGTACTGCCCGGAGACGGCATCGGCACAGAGGTCATGCATGCCGCCGAGAGCGTGCTGCAGGCCGTGCAGCAGCGCATCGGCCGCCAGCTGGCGCTGGAGTGGTGGCCGGCCGGCGCCCAGCACTACCTGGATACCGGCGTTGCCCTGCCCGAGTCCACGCTGCGTGCCTGCGAGTCGGCCGACGCGATCCTGTTCGGCGCCATGGGCCTGCCCCATGTGCGCGGCGCCGACGGCACCGAGATCATTCCGCAGCTCGACCTGCGCATGCACTTTGATCTGTACGCCGGCGTGCGCCCAATCCGCACCTTTCGCGGCCTGCCCACGCCGCTGTCCCACCCGCGGGCCGCCAGCATCGACCTGGTGCTGGTGCGCGAAAGCACCGAAGGCCTGTTCTACGCGCGCGGCCGGGGCGATGTGCGCGGCGACGAAGAGGTGTTCGACACCATGCGCATCACCCGCCACGGCACTACCCGCATCTGCGAGTTCGCATTCAAGCTGGCTGCGCGCCGGGCCGAGCGCCTGGGCCGCCCGGGCCGCGTCACCAATGTCGACAAAGCCAACGTCTTCGCGTCGATGGCCTTCTTCCGCAAGGTGTTTGAAGAGGTCGCCGGCCGGCACCCGGCGGTGGCGGCCGACAGCGGCTATGTCGATGCCATGGCGCTCAACCTGGTGATGAAGCCCTGGACCTACGATGTGCTGGTGACCGAGAACATGTTCGGCGACATCCTGTCGGACCTGATCGCGGCGCTGGTGGGCGGCATGGGCATGGCGCCTTCGGGCGACATCGGCGACAAGCACGCGCTGTTCCAGCCGGCCCACGGCACCGCGCCCGACATCGCCGGCCAGGGCAAGGCGAACCCGACGGCCATGCTGCTGTCGGCCGCCATGCTGCTCGAGTGGCTGGCCGAGCGCAGCGGCGACGCCGCGCTGGCCGACGGCGCAGCGTTGATCGAGCGCGCGGTGGAGCAGGTCTTCGCCAGCGGCACCGTGCGCCCGATGGAGTTCGGCGGGGCCAGCGGCACGGCCGACATCACCCGCGCCGTGGTCGACGCCATGCGCCCGGCCTGAGCCCGTGCCGGACCGCCGGCGCACCATTTCCATAAAAGAGACAGGAGACATCCATGACCGCCCGCTTGTTGAAGGCCGCCCTGCTGGCCTGCCTGGCCCTGGCCGCCCCGTTGCTGCAGGCCCAGTCCTATCCGGCCAAGCCGGTGAAGATCGTCGTGCCCTCGCCACCGGGCGGCAGCACCGACCAGCTGGCCCGTGCCATCGGGCAGAAGCTGTCGGAGTCCTGGGGCCAGCCGGTGGTGGTGGAGAACCGCCCGGGTGCCGGCCTGACGCTGGGCGCGGACTACGTGGCCAAGTCGCCGGCCGACGGCTACACCCTGCTGATGGGGGCGGTGCACCACTCGATCGCGCCGGCCGTCTACAAGAAGCTGCCCTACGACTTCGCCAAGGACCTGGCGCCGGTCACGGTGCTGGCCATCGTGCCCAACGTGCTCATCGTGTCGGCCTCCAACCCGGCCCGCAGCACCGCCGAGCTGATCGCGCAGGCCAAGGCGAACCCCGGCAAGCTCAGCTACGGCAGCACCGGCGCGGGTACCGCGCACCACCTGATCGGCGAGCAGTTCAACGACATGGCGGGCACCGACATCCTGCACGTGGCCTACAAGGGCAGCAGCCCGGCCCTGGTCGACCTGATGGGCGGCCAGATCACCATGATGTTCGATACCGTGGCCTCCTGCCTGCCGCTGATCAAGGCCGGCAAGCTGCGCCCGCTCGCCGTCGCTACGGCCAGGCGCTCCTCCGCCTTGCCCGATGTGCCAACGCTGTCGGAGTCCGGCCTGGCCGGCTTCGACATCGCCACCTGGTTCGGGCTGCTCGCGCCCGCCGGCACGCCCAAGGCCGTCATCGACCGGATCCACGCCGACGCCACCCGCATCCTGGCCACGCCGGAGATGAAGAAGCAGCTGCTGGACATGGGGGCCGAGCCGGTCGGCAACACCCCCGAGCAGATGGCTGCGCAGATCAAGGCCGAGATTGCGAAGTTCGGTGCCCTGGCGGCCAAGGCCAAGCTGAGCCTGGACTGATGCGTGTTCTATTCTCGGCGGCTGCCTTCTCCACTTCCATCGCGCCATGACCCACGCCCTTCTCGTCGACTTCCATCTCCAGCCCGCGCGGGCCGATGCCTTTGCAGAGGCCATCGCGCAGAACGCGCGCGCCTCCCTGGAGCGGGAGCCGGGCTGCCGCCGCTTCGATGTCTGCCGCGACCCGGCCGATGCCAGCGTGTTCTTCCTGTATGAGCTGTACGACGATGCGGCGGCCATAGCGGCGCACCTGGCCTCGCCGCACTTCCTCGCGTTCAACGCCCTCATCGGTGACTGGGTGGTGCACAAGAACGTCCGCACCTTCGTGCTTGCCGGCACCTGAGAACGCCCCCTGGCGCGGGGCCCCGGGCGCTGCCCTGTCACGTTCGGGGTACCGTGTTACGGCGCGGGCCCCGCTGTACCGGTAATGGAATGCTTCTCAACGGCCTCGCGTGCCGGGGTGTCCTGGGCCTTCCTGCCCTTCCGCTGCTATTGAATACGTAGCAATCATGCGGTATGCAAGGGCGGCTGCGGCGCCCATGGGCCCGTGCATCTGCGGATGTCTGCAGTGCAGGCCGGGCCGACCGCCTGGCAACAGGCGTCGAACACCGTTACTTCTCTTGCGAAATCACGGGAAGCTTTGCGCGCAAGTGCTCTTTAGCATAGGTTTTTTTCGGAGAACCCATGGCGCTGCAATCCCCCTTCTTTGGCAAACGAGAGGCTGAACCCTTGAACTCCCGTATCACTCCGCCCGCCGGTTCGTCGTCGATGGCCCTGCCGTCGTCCTCGGGCTCCTCTTCGTCCACGCTGGCCAGCACGCCTGCCAGCGAGGTGCGGGGCAGTTCCCTGACGGGCACGCCCAGCGCCACCACGAGTGCGGCCGCCGCCGAAGCCAAGGAGAGCGCCAGCAAGCTCACGGTCGGTCCCAACATCAAGTTGAAGGGCGTGGAGATCACCGACTGCGACACGCTGGTGGTCGAGGGCATCGTCGAGGCCACCATGGACTCGCGCGTGATCCGCATTGCCGAGCAGGGCGCGTTCAAGGGCTCGGCCGAGATCGACATCGCCGAGATCCACGGCGCCTTCGACGGCACCCTGACCGTGCGCGAGAAGCTGGTCATCTATTCCACCGGCCGCGTCACCGGTACCGTGCGCTACGGCAAGCTGGTGGTCGAGGAGGGCGGCCAGCTCTCGGGCGAGATCAGCTTCGGCTTCAACAGCACCGGCAAGTCCGTGGTCCAGTCCGCCTGAGCGCGCGGCCAGGCGCCGCGCAGGGCCTTGCGCGCCGGGCTGGCGAAGGGGCGGGGGCGGGCGCAGAATCATGCGCTGCCCTGCATTTCCTCCGCGGAGAACCCTGATGAACGCTCCCCTGCACCGCGAAATTCCCACCGGCCTGCTCGACAGCAGCCGGCTGCGCGACGACGTCACCGCCCAGTGGGACGGTGACATCGTGCGCCAGCTCACCGACTACATCGCCATCCCGGCCAAATCGCCCTCCTTTGACGCGGACTGGGCGCAGCATGGCTACCTGGAGACCGTGGTGCGCAACGCCGCGCAGTGGGTCGAGGCGCAGAAGGTCGAGGGCCTGCAGCTGGAGGTGGTGCGCCTGCCGGGCCGCACGCCGGTGATCTTCTTCGAGGTGCCGGCCAGCGGCACCACGGTGAGCGACACCGTGCTGATGTACGGCCACCTCGACAAGCAACCCGAATTCACCGGCTGGCGCAGCGACCTCGGCCCCTGGACGCCCAAGTACCAGGACGGCAAGCTCTACGGCCGCGGCGGCGCCGACGACGGCTATGCCATCTATGCCGCCATTGCCGCAGTACAGGCGCTCAAGGCCCAGGGCGTGGCGCATCCGCGCATCGTCGGCCTGGTCGAGACCTGCGAGGAGTCCGGCTCCTACGACCTGCTGCCCTATGTGGAGGCGCTGCGCGCGCGCCTGGGCGAGGTCGGCCTGGTGGTCTGCCTGGACTCGGGCGCCGGCAACTACGACCAGCTCTGGCTCACCACCAGCCTGCGCGGCATGGCCGGCGGCATGCTCAAGGTGGAAGTGCTGACCGAAGGCGTGCATTCGGGCGACGCCTCGGGCCTGGTGCCCTCGTCCTTCCGCATCCTGCGCCACCTGCTCGACAGGCTGGAAGACAGCGCTACCGGCCGCCTGCTGCCGGCCAGCTTCCACTGCGAGGTGCCGGCCGAGCGCATGGAGCAGGCGCGCGCCACCGCCGCCATCCTGGGCGACGAGCTGTACAAGCGCTTCCCCTGGGCGCACTACGACTGCGGCGGCTCGACCCAGTTCGCGCTGCCCACCACCACCGACCCGGTCGAGGCGCTGCTCAACCGCATCTGGAAGCCCACGCTCAGCGTCACCGGCGCCGACGGCTTTCCGGCACTGAAGGACGCGGGCAATGTGCTGCGGCCCTACACCGCCTTCAAATTGAGCCTGCGCCTGCCGCCCTTGGTGGAGGCCGACCGCGCGGTGCAGGAGCTGAAGGCGCTGCTGGAAGACAACGCGCCCTACCAGGCCAAGGTCACCTTCGAGGGCGGTGGCGGCGCCACCGGCTGGAACGCGCCCAGCACCGCGCCCTGGTTCGCCCGCGCGCTGGACGCCGCCAGCCAGGCGCACTTTGGCGCGTCTTGCGGCTACATCGGCCAGGGCGGCACCATTCCGCTGATGAACCTGCTGAGCCAGGGCTTCCCCAAGGCGCAGATGATGGTCTGCGGCGTGCTGGGCCCCAAGAGCAACGCCCACGGGCCCAACGAATTCCTGCACGTGCCCTATGCGCGCCGGCTCACCGCGGCCGTGGCCGAGGTGATCGCCGCGATGGCACGGCCTGCTGACAACGCTGTTTCAGCATAAAAAGTGCCTATGGCCCAGGCAGAACCTGGGCTATCAGCTACTAATTATGTAGTGAGAAGATTCAGCGCGGCGCGCGCTTGGCCAGCAGCGGCTGGCTCACGCCCTGCACGCCGACCAGCGCCAGCACCGTCGTCAGGCTGGTCTGCGCGCCCTGCCAGGCATCGGTCGGGTCGAACCATTCGCCCAGCGCGTGGAAGCCGCCGGTCTTGCCGCCGCTGCCCAGGATGATGGCCGGGATGCCCAGGCCCATGGGCACATTGGCGTCGGTGCTGGCCGCGCGCAGCCCTGGCTTCCAGCCGGCCAGCGTGACGGCGCTCATGGCGGCCTGCACGATGGGCTCGGCCGTGGCCGTGCTGCCGGCGGGCCGGTCGCCGATCAGGGTGGAGGTGGCGGTGATCTTCACCGGCGCGTTCCAGCGGCGGTTCTCCTCGTCCACGCCGCGCTGGATAGCGGCCATGATGTCCCGCTCGGCCTGCAGCAGCTCGGGCAGCGCGTTGGAGCGGATGTCCACCGCCATGTTGGCGTCCCCTGCAATCGTGTTGACGGACGTGCCGCCGCCCACCTTGCCGACCGTGAAGGTGGTCTTGGGGTTGGTCGGGACCTGTACGTCGCCGATATGGGCGATGGCGCGGCCCATGGCGTGGATTGCGCTCGGCACCTGGCCGAAGGCGCCGAAGCTGTGGCCGCCCGGGCCCTTGAAGGCGACGTCGTAGCGGTGGCTGCCGGTGCCCTGGTTCAGGATGGTGTCGCCCACGCCGGGCTCCAGGCCGACCATGCCGTCGATGTCGGGCTGTGCCGCGAACAGCGCCTTCATGCCGCGCAGGTTGCCCAGCTCTTCCTCGCCCACGTTGCCGACGAAGACGATGTCGCCCACGGTCTGCAGCTTGCGCTCGTTGAGGGCCTTGAGCCAGGACAGCAGCACGGTCAGGCCGCGCGTGTCGTCGGAGATGCCGGGCGCGTACATCTTGCCGTCGCGGTCCTTCACGGTCACGTCCGTGCCTTCGGGAAACACCGTGTCCATGTGGGCCGACACCACCAGCTTCGGGCCCTGGCCCGTGCCCTTGCGGATGCCGATGGCGTTGCCTTCCTTGTCGATGTAGGCGTCGGCGATGCCCAGGGCGCGCAGCCGCGCGACGAAGTACTCGGCGCGCTTCTGCTCCTTGAACGGCGGCGCGGGGATCTGCGTCAGGGTGCGCAGTTCCTCCACCGTGCGGGCGTGGTCGGTCTTCAGGTCGTCCAGGACCTGGCGCACGGACGGTGCCGAGTGCACCGTCTGTACGGTCTGCTGCAGGGCGCTGCCAGCAGTGGCCGGTTGCGCCTGGGCAGCGGGCGCGAGCGCCGCAAGGCCCAGGGCGAGGGCGGCAGACAGGTGGCAAAGGCGCGAGGGGAAGGGTGCTTGCATGGGATGGGGCTGCATAGAATGGGACCGCCGCACCGGGTGTGGGGCGGGACGGGCGTGACGTGTGGCACCGCGTCATTTTTCCTTCACGGCGGCATGGCAGGCACGCTTTTTTCTTTCCTGCCTGCAGTTTTTCTTCGCCTTCCGTTGCCATGCGCTCCCGTATACCGCCCCTCCGCAGCCTGCTTGTCTTCGACGCCGTGGCCCGCCACCAGAGCATGGCCCGCGCCGCCGAGGCGCTGTGCCTGACCGCCAGCGCCGTCGGGCAGCAGGTGCGGCAGCTCGAGGCGCAGCTGGGCGTGCGGCTGCTGGAGCGCTCCGCGCGCGGCACGCGGCTGACGATCGCGGGCCAGGACTACCACGCCCGCATCATCGACGACCTGAACCGGCTGGAGGAGCACACCCTGTCCGCCATGGCCCAGCGCGATGGCGGATCGACGCTGGTGGTCGGTGCGGTCCCGGTATTCGCCGACCGCTGGCTGCTGCCGCGCCTGGCCGCATTCGCCCGCAGCATGCCGGGCATGGCGCTGCAGGTGCGCGTGTTTCCCAACCGGCCCCAGGCGCAGGACCCGGCCTTCGACGTGGCGGTGCACTACGACAGCGTGGTCTGGCCCGGCGCGGCGCGCCAGCCCCTGATGGACGAACACTGCATCGCGGTGTGCGCCCCGCAGTCGCCCTTCGCCGCACCGATAGGGCGCGGCGACCTGCGGCGCGTGCCCTTGCTGCACCTGGCCTCGCGCCCGGCCGCCTGGCAGGAGTGGATCGCCGGCGCCCGGCTGCGCCACCTGCCGGCGCATCCGCTGGCGGGGCACCGCTTCGATCTGGTGTCTTCGTTGCTGGAGGCCGCGATCGCGGGCATGGGCGTGGCGCTGGTGCCCGGCTATGCGGTCGAACGCGAACTCGCTGCCGGGCTGCTGGTGCAGGCCCATGACCATCGGGCCTGCCGGACCCAGCGCTACTGCGTGCTGATGCCGCCGCATCGGCAGCCGGCCGGGGCGGTGCTGGCCTTCACGCAGTGGCTGCAGCACACGGTACAGGCCGAACAGGTGCCGGGCTGAGCCGCGGCACGGGGCGCCTTGCGTGCCTCAGCGCTTCTGCAGCATGCCTTCCAGCGTGCCGAGCAGGCCGCCGGGACCGGCCGCCGCGGCCTCGGAGCCCGGCTCGGGCAGCGCGCCGTGCGGTGTCAGCCGGTCCACGATGAGCGGCAGGTACTGGGCCAGGTGCGCCTGCAGCTGGGCCGGATCGATGCCGACCTTGGCCGCGAGGTTGGTGATGGTCTCGCTGCCCAGCACGCTCTGCAGCTGGGCCTCGGACACCGGCAGGTTGGCGCCACTGCCGATCCAGGACTGCACCAGGTGGCCGAGGCCGGCCTGGTTGAACTTGTCCGCCAGGCCCGGCAGCCCGCCGAGCGAGTTGTTCGAGGAGGACAGCAGCGGCCCGAGCACGCCGGCGAGGGCGCCGAGTTCTCCCAGGCCCCCCGCAGGGGTACCGGGCGCCTGCCCTGGCTGGGCGGGCTGGCCGCCGAAAACCGAGTTGACGACGGAATCCAGGAGTCCCATACGCGGTCCTTTCAAGTGGTAAGACGTGCGACGGGCATTGTGCGCGGGCTCGCTGCCGCCACGTGAAAGCCTGTAACGGCGGTGGGGCTACAGCGTCAGCCGCGCCAGCGCCGCCAGGGGCGCGGTTTCGGCGCGCAGCACCGGCGCCCCCAGCCGCACCGGCTGGAAGCCGGCAGCCAGGGCCGCGTCTTCCTCTTCGGGCGCCAGGCCGCCTTCGGGGCCCGAGAGAAAGGTGAGCGCCTGCCCGGGGGGCAGCAGGTCCGCGGCCAGGGCCTGGGCCAGCGGCTGCGCGCCGTCGCGCAGCGACAGCAGCAGCCGCGTGCCCGGCGGCGCCGGGGGCAGGCCGCGCAGCCAGTCGGCCAGCGCGCGCACCGGGTGCAGCGGCGGCACGCGGTTGCGGCCGCTCTGCTCGCAGGCGGCCACCGCCACGGCCTGCCAGTGGGCGATCTTCTTGTCGGCGCGCTCGCCCGACAGGCGCAGCACGGTGCGCGCTGTGCTCAGCGGTTGCAGGCTGGCGGCGCCCAGCTCGGTGGCCTTTTCCACCAGCCAGTCCATGCGCTCGTTGGCCGGCATGCCCATGGCCAGGTGCAGCGTGCGGTGGGCCTCGCGCTCGACCGGGTCGTGCGCGCCGACCTCCACCGTGACCTCGCTGCGGCCCATGCTGCGCACGGTGGCTGCGTATTCGCCGCCCTGGCCGTCGAACAGCGTGAGCGTGTCGCCGGGCTGGAAACGCAGCACCTGCACGTGTCGCGCAGGGCCGGGCGGCAGCGCCAGCGTGGTGCCGGTGGCAAGGGGCACGGGACAGTGGATGCGGGGCATGGTGCTACTGAATATGTAGCTGATAGCCAAGGTGCAGCCTGGGCTACGGCTACTTTTCTATGGAATTTTCTTCTACACGCGGCCGAAGGCGAAGCCGGTGGCCGCCTGGGTGCCTTCCACCCGGTCCACCAGGCGCAGCAGCGGCGCCAGCTCGCGGTAGCGGGCCGCGGTCGCGCGGATGTAAGCGATGAAACGCGGCGTATCGGCCAGGTACCTGGGCTTGCCGTCGCGCAGCGTCAGCCGCGCGAAGATGCCGGCCACCTTGAGGTGGCGCTGCAGGCCCATCCATTCGACCGCACGGTAGAAGTCGCCGAAGTCCGTGTCCACCGGCAGGCCGGCGCGGCGCGCCTGCTCCCAGTAGCGCACCGTCACGTCCAGCACCATGTCTTCCTCCCAGCTGAGGAAGGCGTCGCGCATCAGGCTGGCGATGTCGTAGGTGATGGGACCGTAGACCGCGTCCTGGAAGTCGAGCACGCCCAGCGCAGTGGCCGGATCGGTCGAGCCGCCGCCGGGCCGCCCCAAGGCGGCGAGCGCCCCCTCGGGGGGCAGCGAGGACACGCCAGTGCCGAGCGTGGGGGCCTCGTCCTTCACCATCAGGTTGCGCGGCATGAAGTCGCGGTGCACGTAGACCGGCGCGCTCGCCAGGTTGCGCTCGACGATCAGGTCGAAGGTCCTGGCCAGGGTGGCGGCGACATCGCCCTCCACCGCCACGCCGCGGTGCTGCGCCAGGTACCAGTCGGGAAACAGCTGCAGTTCGCGCCGCAGCAGCGCCGCGTCATAGGCCGGCAGCTGGCCGGGGCGCGAGGCACGCTGCCAGGCGACCAGCGCGTCGATGGCCTGCCGGTAGTACGGCAGCGCGCCTTGCGGGTTCGCCGGGTCGATCACCTCCAGCACCGTGCTGCGGCCCAGGTCGTCCAGCAGCAGGAAGCCCAGCGCCTGTTCCCAGGCCAGGATGCGCGGCACCCGCAGGCCGGCGGCGGCCATCAGGCCGGCCACCTGCACGAAGGGGGCGCTGTCCTCCTTGTCTGGCGGTGCGTCCATGACGATGGCGCTGCCGCCGGGCAGCCCGGGCGCGTCCACGCGGAAATAGCGGCGAAAGCTCGCATCCGCCGAGGCCGGGCGCACGGAGCCGGGCACGAGGCCGTGTGCCGTGGCCTGTGCTGCCAGCCAGGCATCGAATGCCGCATGGCGGGCCGGATCGGTCCAGGCGATGGTGGGGGCCGCGGACGCGGCGGGGGAAAGGTCGGGGGCCGCCGCCGCGGCAGCGGCGTGGTCCGCGCCGGGGTAGGCGGGTGGGCTCATGGATAATCCCCATTCTACAAAGCCGCCCCCTGCGGAAGGCCCCGTGCCCCCGCGGTCCACCTGGATCCTCTTGTCCGCACTGCCACCTGCCTGATGGATGTCCCGACCGATGCTTGACCTGACACGACCGGGCTCCCTGCCCGGGCGCGGCCGGCGCGGCGCGCTGTTCGCCCCGGCCCCGCTGGCGCTGCTGGCTGCGGCCATGCTGCAGGGCACGCCGCTCCAGGCCCAGACCGTGGCAGCCCCTGCGGCGGCGGAGGCTACGGCCGCAGAGCCCTCGCTGGTGCTGCGCAAGAGCCCGCTGCTGCGCCAGGAGATCCCGTCCGCCCAGCGCAAGCTGCTGCCGAGCTTCGTCACCGGCGACAGCGTCGTCAGCGAAACCGACTTCAACACCCTCGTCAAGGGCAACGCCGAGCTGCGCCGCGGCGACATGGTGATCCGCGCCGACCAGCTCGAATACACCCAGCCCGACGACCTGGCCAAGGCGCAGGGCAATGTCTACATCAACCGTGCCGGCGACATCTTCCTGGGGCCCGCGCTGCAGCTGCACGTCGACGCCTTCGAGGGCTTCTTCACGCAGCCGCGCTACCTGTTCCTGAAGAACAACGCGCACGGCGTGGCCGAACGCGTGGACTTCATCGACGACGAGCACATGGTGATCCACAACGGCAGCTACACCACCTGCGAGCGCCGTCCGGGCCCGAGCTGGATGCCCGACTGGATGATCACCGCGCGTTCGATCAGCATCGACCAGGGCGACTCCACCGGCGTGGCCGAGGGCGCGGTCGTGCGCTTCAAGGGCCTGAGCACGCCGGAGCTGCCGTCGGTCAGCTTCCCGCTGTCGGACTCGCGCCAGTCGGGCCTGCTGCCGCCGCTGTTCGGCATCAACAACCTGAGCGGCGTGGAACTCACGCAGCCCTACTACTGGAACATCGCGCCCAACCGCGATGCCACGCTCTACCCCACCCTCATGAGCAAGCGCGGGATCGACCTGGGGGGCGAATTCCGCTACCTGGAGAAGGACTACCGCGGCCAGATCCGGGCCGACTACATGCCCAACGACAAGCTGCGCGACCGCGACCGCTGGGGCTTTGCCATGCTGCATTCCGGCAGCCTCGACACCGGCATCAAGGGCATCGGCTCGCTGGGCCTGAACCTGAACATCAACCGGGTGAGCGACGACAACTACTGGAGCGACTTCACCCGCACCGTGCCCTCGCTGACCCAGCGCCTGCTGCCCACCGACCTGAACCTCAACTGGGCCAAGGGCGACTTCAGCGTCACGGCGCGTTCGCTCAAGTGGCAGACGCTGCAGAACATCACCTCGCCCATCATCCCGCCGTACGACCGCCTGCCGCAGCTGGTGGCGCGCTACAACAAGGTGGACTCGGGCGGCTTCGACTACTCCGTCGAAGGCGACTACACGCAGTTCAGCTCGAACCCGTCGCTGACGGGCCAGCCCAACGCCAACCGTTCCTATGCGCTGGCGCAGATCAGCCGCCCCTGGGTCGCGCCCGGCTGGTTCATCACGCCCAAGGCGCAGCTGCATTCGGCGCACTACGACTTCCAGTACGCGCTGGCCTCCAACAACCTGCAGACCACCTCGCGCACCGTGCCCACGCTGAGCCTGGACAGCGGCCTGGTCTACGAGCGCGACACCAAGCTGTTCGGCCGCAGCCTGATCCAGACGCTGGAGCCGCGGGCGTTCTACGTCTACACGCCCTTCGTCAACCAGAACTACCTGCCGGTCTACGACACGGCGCGCACCGACTTCAACTTCGCGTCGATCTATTCCGAGAACGCCTTCGTCGGCCACGACCGCATTTCCGACAACAACCTGCTCACGCTCGGCGTGACCACGCGCCTGATCGATGCCGACACCGGCGCCGAGGCCGCGCGCTTCGGCATCGCGCAGCGGCTGCGCTTTCGCGACCAGCTGGTGACGCTGCCCGGCGAATCGCCGACCACCGACCGGCTGAGCGACGTGATGCTGGGCGCTTCCGTCAACTGGACGCGGCGCTGGGGCTTCGACTCCACCGTGCAGTACAACCCCAAGACCGGCCGCTCGGAAACCTCGTCCATCGGCGGGCGCTACAACCCGGGCGACTTCCGCACCGTGAGCGTGGCCTATCGCCTGCAGCGCGGCACCAGCGAGCTGATCGACATCGGCTGGCAGTGGCCGCTGAGCGACCTGTGGGGCGGCCGGCGCACCATGGAGCGCATTCCGGGCCGCGGCCTGGGCGCGGGCAACGTCTACGCGGTGGGCCGCCTCAACTACAGCATGTTCGACAGTTCGCTGGTCGACGGCGTGGTCGGTTTCGAATACGAGGGCGACTGCTGGATCGGCCGCGTGGTGCTCGAGCGGCTGCAGAGCAGCACCACCACCGCCACCAAGCGCATCCTGTTCCAGATCGAGTTCTTCGGCTTCTCCAGCGTGGGTTCCAATCCGCTGCAGGCCCTGCAGCGCAACGTGCCGCGCTACCAGTACCTGCGCCAGGAGATCAGTACCCCGAGCCGCTTCAGCCGCTACGATTGACCCCCTTTCCGGCCGGCCCCCTGTGCCGGCCGTCCCCGTCCTCCCTGCAACTTCCTGTCCTGCCAGCGAATCCCACCGCCATGATGAAACGTGTACACGTCCTGCCGCTCGCCAGCCTGGCGGCCCTCCTGGCCACTGGTGCGCTGGCCCAGGGCCTGCGTCCCTCGGCTGGTGCCGGCAGCCTGGGCCTGCCGCGCAGCGGCGCCGCCAGTTCCCTGCAGCCCTCGATCGCGGTGCCCGCCGCGTCCCCGTCTTCCTCCCGGGAGCCGCAGCAGGCCGACTACATCGTCGCCGTCGTCAATTCCGAGCCCATCACCAACAACGAAGTGCGCCTGCGCGCCGAGCGCGCGGCCCAGCAGTTCGCCCAGCAGGGCCGGCCGCTGCCGCCGCGCGACCTGTTCCTGCGCCAGGTGCTCGAGCGCATGGTCAACGAGAAGGCGCAGCTGCAGGTCGCCAAGGAGAGCGGCATCAAGATCGACGAGTCCTCCGTCGACCAGGCCGAACAGAGCGTGGCGCGCCAGAACCAGATCGATGTGTCCGAAATGCGCCGGCGCCTGCAGGCCGACGGCATTGCGGTGTCGCGTTTCCGGGACGACCTGCGCAACCAGCTGCTGCTGCTGCGCCTGCGCGAGCGCGAAGTCGAGTCGCGCGTGAAGATCAGCGACCTGGACGTCGACCAGTACATCCGTGACCAGCAGACCAAGGGCGACACCACCGCGCTCGAGCTCAACCTCGGCCACGTGCTGGTCGTCGTGCCCGAGATGGCCACGCCGCAGGAAGTCGCCGCGCTGCAGCAGAAGGCGCAGCGCGCCGCCGACCGGATCCGGGCCGGGGAAGACTTCGCCACCGTCGCGCGCGAGATGTCCGAGGCCGCCGAGGCCCGCAGCGGCGGCCTGCTGGGCCTGCGTGGCGTCGACCGCTATCCGTCGCTGTTCGTCGATGCCGTCAAGAACCAGCCGGTGGGCAGCATCGTCGGGCCGATCCGTTCGCCGGCGGGCTTCCACGTGCTCAAGGTGGTCGAGAAGGTGCAGGGCGGTGTCGGCACTTCGGTCATCCAGTCCCATGCACGCCACATCCTGTTGCGTACCGGCCCGCAGCTCACCGAGGCGCAGGCCATCGAACGCCTGGCCGACTACCGGCGCCGCGTCCAGTCCGGCCAGGCCACTTTCGAGGCACTGGCGCGCGAATACTCGGTCGATGGCAGCGCCAAGAACGGCGGCGACCTGGGCTGGGCCAACCCCGGCCAGTTCGTGCCCGAATTCGAAGAGGCGCTGGCCGGCCTGACGCCGGGCGACATCAGCGAGCCGGTGGTGTCGCGCTTTGGCGTGCACCTGATCCAGCTCGTCGAACGCCGCCCGCACACGCTGACCCAGCGCGAACAGCGCGACATGGCCCGCAACGACGCGCGCGAGAAGAAACTCGACGAGGCCTATGCCACCTGGGCACAGGAAGTGCGCGGCCGCGCCTATGTCGAATTCCGGGATCCGCCGCAGTGAGGCTGACTTCCCCCCAGGCTACGCACTTCGTGTCTTCGCCAAGCCCCCTCCGGGCGGCCGTGCGCAGCGGCCCTTGGGGTCTTCGCTGCGCTCGACGGGGCGGTGCCGCATGAAACACATTCCGCGCAAACGCTTTGGGCAGCATTTCCTGTCGGACGGCGGCATCATCGAGGCCATCGTCGATGCCATTGCGCCGCAGCCGGGGCAGCCGGTGGTGGAGATCGGGCCGGGCCTGGCCGCGCTGACCCAGCCGCTGGCCGAGCGCCTGGGCCGGCTCACGGTGATCGAGCTGGACCGTGACCTGGCGGCGCGGCTGCGCAGCCACCCGCAGCTCGATGTCATCGAGTCCGATGTACTGAAAGTGGACTTTGCCCAGGTTGCACTTGGGCTGGGTGCTACAAAATTGAGAGTCGTGGGCAACCTGCCCTACAACATCTCCACGCCCATCCTGTTCCACCTGCTCGATCACGTCGGCGTGATCGAGGACCAGCATTTCATGCTGCAGAAGGAAGTCATCGACCGCATGGTGGCGCAACCCTCGACCGCTGCCTATGGGCGCCTGTCGGTGATGCTGCAGTGGCGCTACGCCATGGAAGACGTGTTGTTCGTGCCGCCCGAGAGCTTCGACCCGCCTCCGCGCGTAGACAGCGCCGTGGTGCGCATGGTGCCGCATGCCGAGCCGGTGCAGCTTGATGTGGGTCGTTTGAGTGAGTTGGTGCAGGTGGCCTTCAGCCAGCGCCGCAAGCTGCTGCGCCACACCCTGGGGCGCTGGCTGGAACAGCAGGAGTTCGGCGGCACTTTCGATGTGCAACGCCGCGCGGAAGAAGTCCCCGTAGCCGAATACGTAGCGCTGACCCAGGCGCTAAACGCACCAACGGCAAGCGCAACGCGCGAGCCGTAAAACCCCAGTGGCCGCTGCGCACGGCCGCCCGAAACGGCCGGCCCGCCCCCGGAAGGGGGTTGGCGAAGACACGAAGTGCGAAGCCTGGGGGAGAAGCCCCAGGCTCAGGCCGCAGAGAGCCAGTAGCCAGAGTTAAACGGACTGCTCATCCGCAGCGCCAGCGGCGACACGTCCACGAGCTTGTCGGTGGGCATCTTCTCGGCGGGATCGGTGTCCAGTGCGATGCCGGTGACGGCCTCCGGCGCTGGCGTAGCCTCGTTCGCCCGTTCTGCTTGGCTGGTAGATGCAGAACGGGCTACAGAAAAGAATAGAAGCACCGGAAGGGCACCTTGCGGTCCCCCCAGTAATCCGAGGCCTCCCGGAAGATGTCCAGCAGCTGCTCGCGCGCTTCCTTGTCGAACTTGGCATGCGCGGGAATCTGTTCGAGCACCACGATGAAGCCTGGCTGCGGGCCCGATTTATGCAACGGGTCCGTCATGCAGTCGTACAGCGCGTCGAAATTCTTCCCGAAGTGGGACGGAAAAGTGAACTGCGCGGCGATCATGTCCAGCACGTCCTGCTTGGACTGTGCCTCCGCCAGATTGGCGTAGAGGAAATGGTGACCGAGACCTTCAGCCGCTTCCTGCAGGTCGGGCACGCGGAAGGCGCGGATCGACTGCACGATGTTGCTGCGCACGCCCTTCAGGGGTGCCTCGTTCTCTTTACTACGAAGTGGCGTATCCATCTCCGCTGCTCTTTCTCGTTAAGGTCCAAAAATCCAGGGATGGCCCGTGAGCCATCCGCCCTGTTGTCTGCTTCCAGCCGCCGCTACCGTCACTCGACGATCTCGCGGAAGCTGGCATAGTGGTCGCTGGTGTAATAGCAGCGATCGGGTGCCTTCGGCTCGCCGCCGCAGACGATGCGTCTGGCGCCGCGGTCACTGGCACCCGGCGTCCTCACCGTGTATTCGCGGTAGTAGCCACGTGCCCTGGGGGGCAGCAGCCGCTCCCGGTTGCCGAACACGCTGCCGTCCTTTTCGTGCCGGAAGGTCCCGCCGGAGCGGATGCGTCCGTAGGTTTCGCGGCCCTGGGGCGGCAATTCGGCGATGGAAATGACGGCGGACGGCGGTGCAATCGACGGCGTGCGCGCCTGCACCGAAACGGTGACGCCAAGAACCAGCAGCCCCAGTACGCTTGCACGAACCGCCACTGCTGCCGTGGAGAAAGCTCTGAGCGCCTGCCTCCGCGCCACTTCACGCCACATGCCAAAACACCTTTCGGACTTTCCGGAAGGTACCCGGCCATGTCGGACAAGCCGCTGGCTTTGCCCGAAATTTCCGAAATTTTCTCCGGGTTAACCCCAAATTTCAATCCGCTAGTGTGACGGAAAGAGGCCTGCAATGCAAGTGTCTACTAGCATTGCAGGCCTGGAGCACAGGGGTTTTGCGCCCTGGAGAAAAAGAGCGCAAGTCAGTGCTTGCTGACGGAGATGGCTATATTTTTCGGGATTTTCAGCGGGATGCGTTGGCGTCTGCGACGGTCAGCGCCGTCATGTTGACGATCCGGCGCACGGTCGCGCTGGCGGTCAGGATATGCACCGGTTGCGCCGCGCCCAGCAGCACCGGCCCGATGGCGATACCGCCGCCCGCCGCCGTCTTCAGCAGGTTGTAGGAGATGTTGGCGGCGTCGATGTTGGGCAGCACCAGCAGGTTGGCATTCCCGGCCAGGGCGCTGTGCGGCATGATCTGCGCGCGCTGGGCGCCGTCGAGCGCCACGTCGCCGTGCATCTCGCCGTCCACCTCCAGCCAGGGCGCCTGGACGCGCAGCAGGTCCAGCGTCTGGCGCATCTTGACGGCGCTGGGCTGGTTGCTGCTGCCGAAATTGGAGTGGCTCAGCAGGGCGGCCTTGGGCTTGATGCCGAAGCGCACCATTTCCTCGGCGGCCATGACCGTGATCTCGGCCAGCTGCTCGGCGGTCGGGTCGTAGTTGACGTGGGTGTCCACCAGGAACACCTGGCGGTCCGGCAGCAGCAGGCCGTTCATGCAGGCATAGGTGCAGACGCCGGCGCGCCGGCCGATCACCTGGTCGATATAGTTCAGGTGCAGCTGGGTATGGCCCCAGGTGCCCACGATCAGGCCGTCGACCTCGCCCTTGTGCAGCAGCATCGAGCCGATCAGCGCCAGGCGGCGGCGCATCTCGATCTTGGCCATCTGCACGGTCACGCCCTTGCGCTCGGTCATGCGGTGGTAGGTCTGCCAGAAATCGCGGTAGCGGTGGTCCTGCTCGACGTTGACCACGTCGTAGTCGCGCCCTTCCTGCAGGCGCAGGCCGAACTTCTCGATGCGCTGGGCAATGATGGCCGGGCGGCCGATCAGGGTGGGGCGGGCGACGCCCTCGTCCACCACGATCTGTGCTGCGCGCAGCACGCGTTCTTCCTCGCCCTCGGCATAGGCCACGCGCTTCTTCTGCGCGGCCTTGGCCGCGGCGAAGATCGGCTTCATCGTGGTGCCCGAGGCGTAGACGAAGCTCTGCAGGCTGTCGCGGTAGGCGTCCATGTCCTTGATCGGGCGCAGCGCCACGCCGCTGTCGGCCGCGGCCTGGGCCACGGCCGGCGCGATCTTGATCATCAGGCGCGGATCGAAGGGCTTGGGGATCAGGTAGTCCTTGCCGAAGGCCAGGGGCTCGCCCGCATAGGCGGCGGCCACCACTTCGCTTTGCTCGGCCTGGGCCAGCTCGGCGATCGCGTGCACCGCGGCGATCTCCATCTCGTCGGTGATGGTGGTGGCGCCCGAATCCAGTGCACCCCGGAAGATGTAGGGGAAGCACAGGACGTTGTTGACCTGGTTCGGGTAGTCGGTGCGGCCGGTGGCCATCACCACGTCGCCGCGCACGGCGTGCGCGTCTTCGGGGGAGATTTCAGGGTTGGGGTTGGCCAGCGCGAAGATCACCGGGTTGGCAGCCATCTTGGCCACCATGGCGGGCTTCAGCACGCCGCCGGCCGACAGGCCCAGGAACACGTCCGCGCCCTCGATCACGTCGCTGAGCGAGCGGGCCTCGGTCTTCTGTGCGAAGAAGGCCTTGTCCTCGTCCATCAGCTCGGTGCGGCCCTCGTAGACCACGCCGGCCAGGTCGGTCACGTAGACGTTCTCGCGCTTGAGGCCGACCTTGAGCAGCAGCGTCAGGCAGGCCAGCGCCGCGGCGCCCGCGCCGGAGGTGACCAGCTTGACCTGACCGATGTCCTTGCCGACGACCTTCAGGCCGTTGAGCATGGCCGCGGCCACGGTGATGGCCGTGCCGTGCTGGTCGTCGTGGAACACCGGGATCTTCAGGCGCTTGCGCAGCTCGCGCTCGACGAAGAAGCAGTCCGGTGCCTTGATGTCTTCCAGGTTGATGGCGCCGAAGGTGGGCTCCAGCGCGGCGATCACGTCGACCAGCTTCTGCGGGTCCTTCTCGGCGATCTCGATGTCGAACACGTCCACGCCGGCGAACTTCTTGAACAGCACGCCCTTGCCTTCCATCACCGGCTTGGACGCCAGCGGGCCGATGTCGCCCAGGCCCAGCACGGCCGTGCCGTTGCTGATCACGGCCACCAGGTTGCCGCGGCTGGTGTACTTGAAGGCGGCGCTCGGGTCCTTGACGATTTCCTCGCAGGGCGCGGCCACGCCGGGCGAATAGGCCAGCGCCAGGTCGCGCTGGTTGATCAACTGCTTGGTCGCAGCGATGGCGATCTTGCCCGGCTTGGGAAACTCGTGGTAGGCCAGCGCGGCGCGGCGGAGTTCGTTGCGGCGCTCTTCCAGGTTGGTCTGGGCGCTTGCCGGGGAGGTGGGGGTGGACATGCGGGCGGTCTCCTGCGCGGGCTGCTGCTTCATGGGCCGCGTCGCGCGTCTGCGCGGCGGGCGGCCTCTTTGAGGGAGCTGGGATTGTAGACATCGGCAACCCCCTCTCCGGCCAAGTGGGCGGACGGCCAGGCGCCTGGCCGCGGGCCTGCGTAGGGGCGCAGTATCATCCGCCGCACCAACCACCACCTGCCTGTAGGGGGACGCCATGGCGCTGATGGATTTCATCAAGAAGCAGTTCATCGACATCCTGCAATGGACCGAGGAGGGCGATGGCACGCTGGCCTGGCGCTATCCGATGCGGGACCTGGAAATCCAGAACGGCGGCACGCTGGTGGTGCGCGAGTCCCAGGTGGCGATCTTCGTCAACGAGGGCACGGTGGCCGACGTGTTCGGCCCGGGCACCTACAAGCTGACCACCCAGACGCTGCCGGTGCTCACCTACCTGAAGAACTGGGACAAGCTCTTCGAGTCCCCGTTCAAGAGCGACGTCTACTTCTTCAGCACGCGCCAGCAGGTCGACCAGAAGTGGGGCACGCCCCAGCCGATCACCATCCGCGACAAGGATTTCGGCGCGGTGCGCCTGCGCGCGTTCGGCAACTACAGCTACCGCGTGGCCGATGCCAAGCGCTTCCACACCGAGATCTCCGGCACCCGCGCCGAATACAGCACCGGCGACCTCGACGGCCAGCTGCGCGGCGTGGTGCTGCAGAACATCAGCAATGCCATTGCGTCCAGCGGCGTGCCGTTCCTGGACCTGGCGGCCAACCAGGCCATGTTCGCGCAGGCGCTCACCACGGCGCTGCAGCCCGAGTTCGCCAAGATCGGCCTGCAGCTCGAAGCCATGACGGTGCAGAACCTGTCGCTGCCCGAGGAACTGCAAAAGGTGATGGACCAGAAGATCGGCATGGGCATGGTCGGCCAGGACATGGGCCGCTTCATCCAGTACCAGACCGGCCAGGCGATCCCGAAGATGGCCGAGGGCGCTGCCGGTGGCGGCGGCGGCATTGCCGGCGACGCCATGGGCCTGGGCGCGGGCGTGGCGCTGGGGCAGGTGCTGGCGCAGAACCTGCAGCGGGGCCTGCAGGGAGCCTCGGGTGCTCCGGCGGCCGCCGGCGTGCGGCCCGAGGAGGTCATGGCCACGCTGGAGAAGCTCGGCGAGCTCAAGGCCAAGGGCATCCTCACGCAGGAAGAGTTCGACGCCAAGAAGACCGAGTTGCTGAAGAAGCTCGCCTAGTCGCTTGGCCACCGCCGCTCCCCAGCGCATCTACCGCGCGCCCTGTCCGGGCTGCGGCGCGCCGGTCGATTTCCGCAGCGCGCAGTCCACGTATGCGGTCTGCGCCTACTGCCAAAGCACCATCGTGCGCAGCGGCGAGGTGCTGTCGCGCGTCGGCCGCATGGCCGAACTGTTCGACGACCACAGCCCGCTGCAGCTGATGACTACGGGCGTGCACGCGGGCCAGCCGTTCACGCTGGTGGGCCGGCTGCAGTACCGCTCCGATACCGGCACCTGGAACGAGTGGCACGCCGCCATGGGCGATGGCTCCTCCGCGCTGCTGGCCGAGGACAACGGCGCCTATGTCTTCGCCCGGCCGGTCACGCTGCCGATCGCCGCGCCGCCACCCGAGGCGCTGCGCCTGGGGGCGCGCACCGCGGTCGATGGCCGGGGCTACAGCGTGGCCTTCCAGGGGCAGGTGACGCTGGTCGCGGCCGAGGGCGAGCTGTCGCACATCGCGCCGCTGGGCCATGCCTTTCCTTCGGTCGAGCTGCGCGGCGACGATGGCACGGTGCTGTCGCTGGACTACTTCCGCGACCCGCCCGACGCCGCGCGCGGCGAGTCGGTGCTGCTGGAGACGCTCAAGCTCGGCGGCCTGCGCGAGGCCTCGGAGAAGACCGAGTCGGCGCGCCAGTTCAACTGCCCCAATTGCGGCGCGCCCGTGGCGGTGCAGCTGCAGGACAGCAAGGCCATCACCTGCCCGAGCTGCCGCAGCATCATCGACCTCACCTCCGGCCTGGGCGGCGCACTGCGCCACGCGGAGCAGAACGAGCCGATCCGTCCGCTGATACCACTGGGCACGCTGGGCCAGCTGCAGGGCGCGCAGTGGCAGGTGGTGGGTTTCCAGCACCGCATGGGGCGCGAAGCGGGCGAGGACGGCGAGGACGAGAGCTTCGGCTGGAACGAGTACCTGCTCTACAACCGCCAGCGCGGCTTCAGCTTCCTGGTCGATGCCGAGGACGGCTGGAGCCTGGTCAAGACCGCCACCGGCGCGCCCAAGCTCAGCAGCGACCACAACACCGCCCGGTACCTGGGCACCGCCTACACCCTGCAGTACCGCTACGACGCCGAAACCACCTACGTGCAGGGCGAGTTCTACTGGCCGGTGGAGCGCGGCCAGAAGACCTCGAACGCCGACTACGCGTACAACCGCCAGCTGCTGTCCATGGAGCGCAGCCGCAGCGAGGTGACCTGGTCCATGGGCAACCGCATGGAGGGGGCGGTGATCGCCGCGGCCTTCGGACTGCCGGAGGAGAAGAAGGCGCAGATGGCGCGCGGCGAGGCCCGGCTCACCGCCGGCATCGGCTGCGCCGGCGTCATACTGGTCCTGTTCGTGCTGCTGGTGCTGGTCCTGCTGCTGTCGCGCTGCAGCGCCTGCGATCCCGCGCGCGAGAACTGCGGCACGTCCTCGCGCAGCACGGGCGGCGCCTGGGGCGGGTATTCGAGTGGCGGTGGCCACAAGTAGCGCGTGTCATTCCACGGAGGTTTCCATGTTCTTCGAATGGTTCAGGCCGGGTGCCTTCCTGGGCTCCATCTTCTTCGCGCTGGTCGGCGTAGCGGTGTTCTGGCTGTGCTTTCTCATCATCGACAAGATCACGCCGGTGGACCTGTGGGCCGAGATCATCGAGAAGCAGAACGTCGCGCTCGGCCTGGTGGTCGCTGCGATGTGCCTGGGCATCTCGCTGATCGTGGCGGCCGCCATCCACGGTTGACGCCCCGGTTACGGCCGGTCCCACCACAGGCCCGCGCACAGCGCCAGCCCGATGGCGTAGAGCAGCCAGGTGCTGGAGACGGCATAGGGGTAGAACATCAGCGCCACGCCGATCCACTTGGTGTTGCGCCGGGCCTCGCGCCGGCCCAGGCGCCAGGCCACCAGTCCGACCAGCCCGAACAGGATGGCGCCTGCGATGTAGGCCGGGCTTGGCAGCGCCAGGCCCAGGTCGGAGAGGGTGGCGAGCGTGTCCATGGTGAGCGTCGGAGCCCGGGGGGCCCCGCTTGGTTCCCTTCCCCCGGCCAGCCGGTCTGTGTGGCATGTGTTGCGGGCGGCGCGCAGCGCCATGGATGACTGACATGACTGTTTTGCGTCGCACCCCTGGCCCGCGCCCGGTGCAGGTCGCGCTGCTGGCCAGCGTCTTCGTCATTGCTGCCTGCGGGCTGCTGTACGAGCTGGCGGCCGGCGCGCTGGCGTCCTACCTGCTGGGCGACTCGGTACTGCAGTTCTCCACCGTCATCGGCAGCTACCTGTTTGCCATGGGCGTTGGCAGCTGGCTGTCGCGCTACCTGGAGCGGCAGCTGCCGGCGCACTTCCTGCGCATCGAGCTGCTGGTGGCGCTGGCCGGCGGCCTGCTGCCGGCCCTGCTGTTCCTGGCCAATGCCTGGCTGCCCGGCGCGTTCCGGCTGCTGCTGTACGGCCTGGTGTTCGCGGTGGGCGTGCTGGTGGGGCTGGAGATTCCGCTGGTGATGCGCATCTTGAAGCGCGACGTGCAGCTCAAGGACCTGGTGTCGCAGGTGCTGACCTTCGACTACCTGGGCGCGCTGGCGGTGTCGCTGGCCTTTCCGCTGCTGCTGGTGCCGCATCTGGGGCTGGTGCGCACGGGCCTGCTGTTCGGCGTGCTCAACGCCGCGGTGGCGCTGTGGGCGCTCTGGCTGTTTCGCCACGAGCTGCAGCGCCCGCGCGCCCATGCGCTGGCCTGCGCGGCCACGCTGGCGGTGCTGCTGGCCGGTTTTGCCGGGGCCGACCGCATCAGCACGCTGGCCGAAGACAGGTTCTACCAGGACCGCATCGTGTTCGCGGCCAGCTCGCCTTATCAGCGCATCGTGGTCACGCAGGGGCGCGCCGGGCACCGCTTGTTCCTCAACGGCAACCTGCAGTTCGCCGAGCGCGACGAATACCGCTACCACGAGGCCCTGGTGCACCCGGCCATGGCCGCGCACGGCGCGCCCAGGCGCGTGGCGGTGCTCGGCGGCGGCGACGGCATGGCGGTGCGCGAGATCCTCAAGTACCCCTCGGTCGAGCAGATCACCCTGGTCGAACTGGACCCGAACATGACGCGGCTGTTCTCCACGCACGAGACGCTGGCGCGGCTCAACGGCCATTCGCTTGCATCGCCCAAGCTGCGCATCGTCAACGCCGACGCCTTCGGCTGGCTGCAGCAGACGGACGAGATGTTCGACGTCATCGTGGTCGACTTTCCCGACCCGACCAACTTCGCCATCGGCAAGCTCTTCACCCAGTCCTTCTACGCGCTGCTGGAGCAGCACCTGTCGGCCAGCGGCTATGCCGTGGTGCAGACCACCTCGCCGCTGGTGGCGCGCAAGAGCTTCTGGACCGTGGTGCAGACCATTGAGGCCGCGGGCCTCACCGCCACGCCCTACCACGCGCATGTGCCGAGCTTTGGCGAATGGGGCTTCGTGCTGGCCAGCCACCGGCCCTGGCGCCTGCCCGCGGCGCTGCCGGCGGGGCTGCGCTTTCTGAACCTGCAGAGCCTGCCGCTGCTGTTCGACTTTCCGCAGGACATGGCGCGCGTGCCGGCCGAGGTGAACCGGCTGTCCAACCAGGTGCTGGTCAACACCTACGAGGAAGAATGGGGCAAGGTCACGCATTGAGGGCACCTGCATGAAGCGCCGCCACGCCCTGCAACTGCCGGTGCTTGCCTTGGCCGGCTGCGAGCCCGCGCCGCGCCAGATCGCTGGCGGCTTTGCCGGCCAGTCGGCCGAGCGCGGCCACCTGCTGCGCGACCCGGCCGCCTGGCCCGCCCCTGCCGTGCAGCGGCGCACCCAGGTGCTGATCGCGGGCGGCGGCATCGCCGGGCTGGCGGCGGCGCGCGCCCTGCGGCAGGCGGGCGTGGACGACTTCGCGCTGCTGGAGCTGGAGGACGAGGCCGGCGGCAACAGCCGCGGCGGCAGCGTCGAGGGCGTGGCCTGCCCGCTCGGCGCGCACTACTTGCCGGTGCCCGGCGACGGCCTGCCCGAGGTGCAGCACCTGCTGGAAGAACTGGGCCTGCGCCAGCGCGTGGCCGGCCGCTGGCAGTACAAGGACGAGTACCTGTGCTTTAGCCCGCAGGAGCGCCTTTTTATCCATGGCGAATGGCAGGAAGGCCTGCTGCCCACGCAGGACGTGGCCGCCAGCACCCTGGCCCAATACCAGCGCTTTGCACAGCTGGTGGACAGCGCCATGCGCGCCCAGCCCTTCAGCATGCCAAC
>Ga0116227_10004609_pt1 | contig 29804 bp, 22 predicted proteins | sample S1TSphgellanicum_FD_89693 | JGI IMG/M metagenome (GOLD analysis project Ga0116227, IMG submission 89693) | Host-associated microbial communities from peat moss isolated from Minnesota, USA - S1T2_Fb - Sphagnum magellanicum MG | ecosystem: Host-associated > Plants > Peat moss > Unclassified... | reverse complement strand
CCACCAGTGAATTTGTATTTGTGGAAAATTTATAGCCATTTTGCAAAAAAATATTGAAAAAAAAAATTCTTTCAAAAATTCATTGATTTTTAAAAAAAAAAAAAAAAAAGAAGGCTAAAAAAACTCATTTTTTAAGTCGCCAAAATTCGTCACAATTAAGGTGCTTAAGATTTTTTTCTACTTTCATATTTTGAAAGGTCATCAAAATTGGCTAAAAAGATACTTAGATGATCACCACTTTAGCAACACCACAAAATTGAAAAATAATATTATTTATTTATTTATTTATTTATTAATATTCTATAATATCTTATTTTCAAACCTCATAACTTTTTATATCTTATGCATTTTAAATGATTTAAAACGTTATAAGAGCGTCACTTGAAATTTTATAAATCATTTTTGAACTTTAATAGCAATAAAGTAACATACAAGGAATTTTTCTAATGTTTGTGAATCAATCTTTTGTAATGTTCAATGGTTTGTTTTTTTAAAGTTCTTGAACCCCCCCTTTATTTTGAGGGCCATAACTTTCTCATTTCTAATCTGTTTTGACAATTAATTGTTAGTGTCAAATGTGTAAAGAGAGGAGATTCAAATTTTGTTTGGACAACAAAAACAATAGAACCCAGTCCTTCAATTTGGTCTGCCTTGAACGCTTAAATGTTTGATCACCATTCCTAATGTTTGATTCTGCCCTAATCCTCTTCAAAATATCCCTTTCAAAACATTCAACTTTGAATTGAGTTTGGACTCTAGGCTTCTATTCCCCTCTCCTGTTAATTAGATGAGGTGCCTCTCAGATTCAATTTTTTTTTTTGCAACGAGCCAATTAGATTGGCCCATCACTCAACAAAAATGAAACTATGTAGGCTCCCCAAAACAGAAGGTTATTTCTTGAAGGATAGAGTTCCTCCCATTTGGCCCACCTATAGAGGTGAAAGAAGGACAACATTTGCCAAAGAATATGGGATAAAAGGGAGGTGCTATGGAGAACATGTTGGGGAGCACATTGGGAACTTGGGGAATATATTCAAAACCTGATGGGAACCCGTTGGGAACTGAAAGGGAACAAATTGGGAACCAGGGAGAAAATGAAAAATGGGGTTGCATTTAATTGATTCTCACTGAACACCGTCCGCGGGACGGATGACGGGACGCACGGATTCAGGGGAGGCTTCATTTCTCATCCCGACGTCCTTTACTATATAAGATGTGTAGGTTACAGCCCTGAGGAGGCAGGCTTTACCAGAATCAGGGCCACTCGAGGTGGAGCCAAGCCCCATGCTTGTTGCCATTGTTCTAGAACACGCTCTATAAAGGCATCTGCAAATACACTATGAAAAAACAAGCTAACCTTTACGAATGACAAAAGGAAAATGAGTTGCACACTACATTTTCAATGTTGTAGGTAGTGGTAAAGACTAGAGACCCACATATTGGGTGTGGTTGGATTTGATCATAGGTGGCCAAACCTACCATATGGCATGATTGAATTTAGTTTGGGTGCTCTAAAGTTACAACTTATGGTGCATTCACACTTGACGTCAAGTCCATGTTAAATGAAAATCTAGGTGGCACCCAATGTTAAATGGGCTATAGCTTAATGTTATACGAATGTTTTATACGAATGTTAGCTTAGCATAAAACTTTCGTGGTAACTAGGTTTAAGTCCTAAATGGTTAGCATGGTGTTGGGGGACTTAACACTAGAGTCCTTAACATCAAGTGTGGACAGATCTTAAGGTTCTCAACCTCCCAAATGGTTTATGTCACGAAAAATGAGAAGATAGGGAGAGTGAAAAAGGACAAATACCTTGTCGACATTCGTAAATAAAAGCATCTTCACCAAAAGGCTACCGTGGTGGGCTCTATGCCAGTTATTTCAATGAAATTGAAGCCAATTCATAGTGATAGTGGGATGGGGACCTTAGGTAATGGGGGTAGGAAAAGAGGGGAAGAGTTATGGGCTGGGGGGATCAATGACCATATGAATGAACATTAAGGGGAGATGGAGATCCAAGTTTTTGTTTTATTGGTCTTTTGTTTGGTCTTGCATACCAAGGCAAGGATATTGTGTTTAGATTCATTATAGAGTATAGTAGCATAAGGGATTTTGGTCCCCTAGGTAATAATAATATGTTTCTTTTTATATGAGGATTTTTGAAACATGATATTTTGTCACCTCCTACCATAGTAGTACCTTGGTCAGTTTGATAGTGCTTTGTCCAATATCTAATTAATTTCAAAAAATTCAATTCAACACCTTTTTTAATTATTTTTATTTTTAACCCAAAAATTAAATATTTTTTAAATGTTTTGGAAAATCTAAAAATCATTCAAAATCGATTGTTTCTTGGTACTTTTTTCTTTTTTTTGTTACAAATTTGTTGGATTAGGATTTTATGGCATATAGGATGCAAGCTTGGTGGTTGAAGAGTTCATTCTAACAAAAGAGCATTCTTGGCACCCATTTTGGTGGAACAATTTGAATTGAATAAGCAATTTGCACTGAAGGGCTTTTATTATGTTTCAAATTGAATGAAAATATTAGATAAAAAGTTGAAAATGAGAGTGAAAAAAAATGCTTCCTAGGACATTTTTGTTACATAATTTTGTAGAGCAAGAACAGTTTGCATAAATAATAGTTTTCATCTTTAAAAGTTTGCATTGAATAGCATGTGAATGGAAAGATTGTGTGAAGAAAGTTTCTTGTTAGTTTGGTATGGTTTGACCTTAACAAGGTTTTTCAAGCCCATCACAAAATATCAATGGCAAAGCAATTTGGAACATGAAGTTGGGTCGCTAGAAAAAGTAATGCAAAAAAAAATACTAGTGTTGTGTGGGTGTATTGTTTTTAATATATCTTAACTTAAACGTATATATATAATTTTAATTTATTTATCCAATGTGTAAGAATATATTATGATTTGTTTTCATTAATGTAGTGTTTAGGAATCAGTATCGTATACCCCTAGTTAGGGTAAATAAATAAAAGATGAATAATTTTATCTTATTTAATAATTAGAAAATCCACATTTTGAAATTTATTTAGACAACTTTCATAAGCTTAAATTTAGTGGGATAATCATTACTAGAAAATGCGTCCTAGTTCATTCTGGGTTTCACTAGATTTTTGAGTGAATTTGAACATTTTTACTTAGCGAAATTGTTTAACCCTTTAGTGAATAGGGACCAGTTGTTACAGACAATGACTTGTTTCACTAGGACCTAGTGAAACAAAGTTACTCTTAAGTGAAATACAAATTTATCAAACTGTTCACTTGCTAGTTAATTAATTAACTAGTATGAAAATTAATTAAATTTTAATTATTTAATATAGATATTATTGATAATTTCATGATTTTTAAAATCTATTATTTATTGACACGTGTCATTACCTACGCTAGGTTAAAAACCTAACCTAGGTAGGTAAGTATGACACATAATCAACCTAAACACCTAGGTTAAAAATTTGATAGGAGAATATTTGGTCAACATACCATTGTTGACCACACACAACATCACCCATGAGCTTGACCTTTAGAATGGGAGCAAACACCCTTACCATCAAACCACCCCACTTGTTCTGATAATATGATACATTGCATTCTATTTATCAAATATTTCATTTTAAACATTACAAAAACATAAACTTTGAAAATTCATATATTATTGAGATTTTATTCAAATGAAATGATTCGAATTTACTTTTTTTTTAAATTCAATAATGTACATAATAAATTTATTTCTTTTCGAAAATTTAAAATCATTTGAACAAAAAAAAAATGAATGTCATTATTCAATAACATTTCAATGACCATTCTTTTAAGAAAAAAAATTTTAATAAATGGATTTTTTTTTGTTAATATAATAATACTACCTATGTTAAGCTACTTTCAATTATTATATGATTATTTTTCATTAATTTAAATTATTTCACCCTACATTATTTACGGCTATTTATGGTTATTCTCAATTACTTTTTGTTATTTTTAACTATTTCACCCTAGGTTACTTTTGGTTATTCTAAGTTATTTTTGGCTATTTTAACTTATTTCACCTTAAACTATTTTCAGTTTTTGTAAGTTTTTTGGTTATTTTATGTTATTTTTGGCTATTGTAGATTATTTCAATTTAGATTACTTACAGTTATTATAAATTACTTTTGACTATTTTAACTTATTTCACCTTATGTTATTTTCAGTTATTGTAAGTTTATTTGTTTATTTTATGTTATTTTTGGCTATTATAAATTATTTCAATTTAAATTACTTGTAGCTATTATAAGTTACTTTTGGCTATTGAAAGTTATTTCATCTTAGGTTATTTTTGTTTATTATAAATTATTTCACCTTAAATTATTTTTGGCAATCCTAAGCAATTATAATATATGGCGATTAGTTGTTTTTTTATTAGTGCTATTGGTGGTTATTAATGGCTATTGGTACCTATTCTATTTATGGCTATTAATGTTTTTTAATGGTTATTCTATTAATAATTATTGGTGGTTATTCTATTAATGGCCATTAATAGTTATTCTATTGGTGGCTATTAGTGGTTATTTTATTAATAATTATTGGTGGTTATTCTATTAATGGCCATTAGTAGTTATTCTATTGGTGGCTATTAGTTGTTATTCTATTAATAATTATTGGTGGTTATTCTATTAATGGCCATTAGTAGTTATTCTATTGGTGGCTATTAGTGATTATTCTATTAATGGCTACTCGTGGTTATTCTATTAATGGTTATTGGTGGTTATTCTATTAATGGCCACTCGTGGTTATTCTATTAATGGCTAATGGTGGCTATTTTATGAATGGCTACTGGTGGCTATTTTATTAATTGCTACTTGTGGTTATTTTATTAATCGCTACTAGTGGTTATTCTATTAATCCCTACTGGTGGTTATTCTATTAATCGATACTGGTGGTTATTTTATTAATCGTTACTGGTGGTTATTTTATTAATGGTTATTAGTGATGAATCTATTAATGACTATTGGTGATTATTCTATTAATGATTATTCATGATTAATCTATTAATGGTTATTGGTGCTTATTCTATTAATGATTATTCGTGATCAATTTATTAATGGCTATTGCTGGTTATTCTATTAATGGCACTTAGTGGCTATTTTATTAATGGCACTTGGTGGCTATTTTATTAATGGCACTTGGTGGCTATTTTATTAATGGCTATTAATGATTATTTCTTTGTAAGCCATTGGTGGTTATTAATGGTTATATTATTAATGATTATTAATGGTTATTGTATTATAAGTTATTGTTGGTTATTATATGTTATATTACAACTATTGGTGATTATTGTATTATCAAATATTTTTTAATATTCTAAGTTATAATATCATAGGCTATTAGTAATTATTATATTATAAAATATTATAAAATTATTTTTCATAGGTTATTATTTTTTATTCTAAATTATTTTTACCTTGGGTTATTATATTTTGTTTTAGATTTTTTTAATTATTATGTTTAAGATAAAATAATTTATAATAACATAAAATATAATGACCTTGAGTAATTTAAAGTATAAATTAAAATAACATATATTAATTTAAAATAAAATAACCTAAAGTATAGCCTAAAGTTAGTTGAATAATTTAATTTAAAATAATTTTTAAAATTATAATAAATTAATTAAGATACTTTGAGGTAAAATAACATATAATAATTTAGGGTACAATAATATATAATAGCCTATAATAACATAAAATATAACTTATAATAACTAAAATAACTTAAAATAATATAGGGTATATCATAAATTAACATAGATATAATATTTTTAAAAACATATAAATAAACCTATTTGCTATAGTAAATTGTAATAGTGAATTATGTTAACTAGTAATGAAACATGATGTTTACATAATGATATTATAGTGAAATAACTTTCACTATATGAAATCAATAAAATGCAATGAAATTATTTCATTTTTAAGGTCCCATAGTGATTTAAGCTAGTAAATTACACCCCACTTTGGTAGTAATGAATGCACACATGTGATGTCAACTAACAATAATAAAATTGTATATATTTTATTTTATTTTATTTCTAAACATACATAAAATGAAAGGTCATTGAAATCAAATTGGACAACATGCCACTTGTCCTACTAAACATAAATGCAAATTTAAAAATCAAATTATATCATATCTACAAATTCAACATGGTGATCTAATTGGTCTTCAAATTCCTCTTCAATTTGATTTTAAAATTTTGTTTTAACATCCCCAAAGTCATAAAGAAACATACATTTTTTCAATATTAGACACCTTGTACAATGATCACACATAACAACAACGATTGTCTTAAGGTTTAGGTGAAACTTATTCTAACAAAATTTACCTAGGTTTGAAAATGTATTGGCTTTAGGTATGGGTATTTTAAAATATGTCCAAGGTTATGAAATGGGTATTTTTTTCAAATTTATTATCTTTGGGTATGTATTTTGATTAAAATATATTGATTTTGAAAATATATAATAAAATAAATCATATATCTTATTCGTATTCCAACATGTATATTTGGATAAATGATATATTCGCACAACACTGAAAGATACCTAGTGCATGTTACAAAAGCCTCCAATTGGCCAACCCAAAAAATTCAAAAAAACTCTACAAACAAATTAAAAGATCAAACAAAAGTCAAATGAAAAATAATAATAATAATAATATCACATGTGCACAAGTGTGGGGTGTGGGACACATGTTAACTAGTTTCACCAAGATTTATGACCACCCATCATGGCAAATATCATGGTAATAGAATTAATGCCCTTCATTCCTGGAAAATTATTTACAAAAAACCAAGATGTTTTAGTCCTTAGAAAAAACTTGGAAGAACCAACTTCTATAATTGTTTAATGTATAGTGCAAAAATTAAAATCAAATATGCCCATCTAGTTGAATTAAGTGCATCAAGTTCAAACCAATAAGCAAAATTTATTAGTCCTTCAAAATTGCCTTATACTAACAAATCTTATTGTAACCATGCTACAATATATGAAAGAGGCAAAAGCAAACCCTTAGCAACTTCCATTGTCCAACCCATGCTTCATGGAATGATTGAGTCTTTGGCACCTAATGTGCTTGTAACAACAACTTGATGGTTTTAAAGTTACTCAATAATGGGCCCATCGATTCATGAAAATTACATAAATTAAACATTCAAAGTTAATACTACAATTGTTAGCAAACTTCCATTAGATTGGCAAAAACAAGGGATTCATGGCTTATCATGTTGTTTACCTAACCAAAGCCTATGACATTCCCCCTTCACTTGTTGTCAATAATGATCAAACCAATATCCATTTGGTACCTACAACAAGAAAGCATACATGGGAAAATAAGGGTTCCAAACATATTCATGTATTTGGTATAAAATACAAATAACAAGTGATTATACTAATATTTTCATGTGCAACAAGAGTATTGTTGTCATTATAAGTCATTTTTAGAAGCATTATATTAAAGACATTCCCACCAAACAACCAAAGAAAAACAATGTGTCTCACAAATGGGTGGGTGGTATCTTACTTATAGTCATAATCATTGGTCAAATTTTGAAACCCTTAAATGTGTTGTGGAAAATGTCATAGTTCCTTACCATCAAGTTCAAATTGAACTTTTGGGACTATGTATGCATAAAAAATTGGTTTGGTTGTTAAATTGTTAGAATGTACACAAAAGTAAAAAAAAATTGGATTATATTAAAAAAAAAAGTTCGAACATCTTGCCTTGTTTCTGTTTTAACGAATTGTACCAATGTTTTACAACCAACCAATGTCATTTTGCAACACCCCTTCAAACATGTAGCTAACATGGAGTCAACAATTATATAATATGAATCATTAAATAACAAATTAAAATTGACAATTATTCAAATGATGACTTCAAAATGAATAATTTAAAAACATGGATCTATGAGTGGTTACACAATGCATGGAGACAATTATGAAACAAGGAAACAATCATCTTGAAAAGGTTGGAAAAACAAAACTTACAAAAACTTGGAACATTAAATGTTAACTTATTACCATGGAAGCAAACATAATTACTTATTTGTTTATAACAACACTTAACATTGAAAAAGACATTGAGATTAATGAACCATGCATTGATCCAACAAAAACTTGACATTAATTGTCATGGAATGTTGTATAAATGAATAATCAACACTAATGTCAAATCCAACATTTTTGCCTTTTTCAAATGTAAGAATTAGATGATTGAAATATAAAATTTAATCGGAAAATAGAAAGTCATAATCAAAGGTTTTGGTTTTGAAACAAATTTTCAATTCAATATAACAATAAACAGTAGCAATACCTAAGAATGAAAGAAGTTATCTATACAATTGTTATTAATACTGTTAGGAATTATAATGCAACAAGCACCTTACTTTTACATCTTTTGCCATAAAATATACATGGATTTCAAGCACCTTATATTATTCATGCACCAAGGAACAAAATAAGGAACATCAATCTTTTTTGACAAATCATGCAAATGAAAAAAGTGATGCAAAAGTTGAAATAAAAGCCCACCTATTCCTAGTCCTATGCATCTTGCTACAAAATGTTGTCATGGACCTATACCACAAGATACTCCTAAACATGTGCCGATTTAGTAATGAACTTATATTGTTAGTATGAAATTTTTATTTCCCTTGCATTTTCAACATTTAGTATACAACAACCTTCATAACAAGTTGTTATGTGAAATTAGTTTTATTTGCATAATGTGGCTAGTACACATCGACATATTACACATATGAAGTCCAAATCCTACCGTGCACAAAAATGATCCCTTCCATCAATGCAATTATGGTTTGGGTCCAAGGTTGAAAAAGGTGAGAATAAATTCCAATCACCTTTGTAATGCAAAGAAACTAATTTCAAAGATTGAAAATTTTACAAATTGATGAACTATTAAACATTTTTTCATGATGGCATGTCAATAGAATTGATAGGGGCACCCATTTGCACAATTATAATCATATTTTCATTGTAAACTAAAGCATAGGGGTAGAGTGCCCCCATAAATTATGGATCATGATAGAGATGCAACTAAAAGGAATACATAATAAAGTTCAAAACAATTGAAAAATGCAGAAAAATAAAGCCAAAATTTAAACTAAACTTGTTTTTTAGAATTGAACATTTTAAAACAAACAAACAATTGTACCACCAAACATAGGGTTACATGTTATAAATGATATGTTTAGAATCCACACAAAAGTTTAATAAACCACAATGCCCACAAAAGAACTAGCCTAACCAAGAGTGTAGCATCTTGATTTTTAGTTGTAAAACATAATGTTCATCTTTGAAGCAAACACCCTTGCTAACATGATCACAATATAATCAGCTTACATTTTGTTTTCCTTACCATGACTTGCCTACAAATCCCAATAGGTTTATTTTAAAAAATATGTTTTGGAAAACTTAGGTCACCTGCCATTTTCCCCATATTACATGGGATCCAATGAAAACATTAGCTAAATATTGATAACTTCATGTGTTGATGTTTGTGACATTAGTCAAGTAGAAAGACCAACAATTTTTTATTAAGTAAAAGGTTCCACTTGAGTTTTCACAATTAAAGTCTATTCCAAATTTCCAATTTTCTTTTCCGCTACATAAAAAGTGTTATGAAATAGTTTATACATGGCTCACAAATATAATATATATATTTTTACCATTTTTCCTATAAAACCAAATTGCATATGTTTTGTTTTTTTTAAATATAAAATTAGTGTTGCTTTCAATATTTACTACTATTAATGTTGTGCCTTTTCCTCTTTAACCTCCTTTTTATTTTCATAAACAAAACCCATGACTTCACAAACATGCTAGTTTCTTAACTACTAAAAGCAACACACACAATCTTTGAATCCCCTTAAGAAAGAAGGATGTTATCACAACCCTAGCTTTAGGCTCACAACCAAGGCAAGGGCTTCCAAAGTTGCGGGCCAATAATGAAGCCTGGGAATCACATTTCATGCTCCTGGGAATGTAGGAAAGTGTGAGGGAATGAACCCACACATTCCCAAGTGGGCTCCCACTTTGGAAGTTAGAGTCTCAATGGATTCCCAAATTTTCAAAAGGTGATTACAGGGCGTCAAAACTCATTGTATTGAAAAATTCCTCACACCATTGGAGAGTTTTTGGAACTTAGATGTCTAAAATGGGCTCACATGACCCATTTGGATATTTAAAACATAAATTATGACCAAAAGAAAGGTCGAGGGTCAAACCACCAATTTGACTTCCAACCACTTAAAGTCCGAAATTGCTCTTATTTACTTGCATGAAGGTGGCGTGCCACTTATTGTTGGAAAGCTCTCAACGAGGGCTACAACTTTGCTTTAGACCCCACCTCAATTAAAGGTTTGCACAATAAATTATGGGCTTCCAAAGTCGTGGGAGTCCCAATTTTGAGAATTTCGGGACTCCTAACTTGGGAATCTCAAGACAAAATGACATTTGGGTGCAAGGCCCGTGGCCATGCACAGAGAATATTATAATGGGGAAGGTGGTGGCTTCCCCCAAGTCTGGGCCATGATGAGTCTTATGAGTTTGTGTTTACCTGTGGTTCATCCGTGCACCAAAAGTGCTCACACAATAACCAACTTGTTTGATTTGTGCAGGTTTATGTGAATAATTGACCCGCTTGTCACTCATCCTAGTCCCCATCCCGGAGCTCCAGCATCCCCCTCTACCCCCAAAATGTTACAAGCCAGGGAGCATACCTTAACTTTTTACCATTCCGTTATTTTCACCTTTGGATTCACAATTGGGTCTATCAAGGAATTTGGGGGTGCATTAGATGCGCATTTGCTTTCCAATCACGTATTCCTCTAATACAAATAAGAACAACATGGACTAAGAAAAACATGCCAAAGATGATTAGTTATACCCAACATCATCCTCAAAACGTGAAACTTGTTTCCGTCTTTCTATCACAGCAACTTATCACATTTGTTTTCTTCTAATTTAGTCCCCTCTTTCAAGAATCAAACCCATAAAAAATAAATTTCAATAAAATTACATTTTTTCAAAATTTGTTAGAACTATAATTTCATCAAAGCTCTATGTGAAGATATGTTGTTGCTACAAATTACAATAGAGTTATATTGGGCAAGGAATGATTGCTTGTTTAATTACTTGCATGGTGCATAAAAAAAAATTGATTTCATAAAAACTTAAAGGAAGAAAAAGTAATACAAATTTTGGAATGTAACAATAATAGATATAATGGTGGGTTTTCTCCTTTGAAGTACTCATCACAACACCACAAGCAAACTACAAGTAGACCCAAAATACAATGTTTGGTGAACACTCAATGAATGGCAACATGATTTTGTGAATGTTTGACAAATGGTGGTTAGGGCTTCTAAGATTATTGACACAATTATGAAAAAAATTCAAATTTTTGATAAATAATTTAATTAATGTCAAACTGACCCAAATATTACATAATGTTGACAAGTTTGCAACAATTACAATATCCATGTAGTTTTTTGAAGGGTACATTGTTAGGACAATGATATTTTCAAAATAAGGGGCATAATACAAACTAGGTAGTGGCGTTTGGCCCTGCATTTTGTGAATGTTCCCCATTAGAAGGCTTTACTTTTTATAAAGCACAAGGCAAACATTTCCAAGAACCTATACATTAGTAGATCACAAGATGTAGGAGGAAGAAGGTTTTAAAACCAATAAATAGGTATAATTTCCCTCCCATGTTTAAGGAATAAGCATAGGTCCCTTCTCTTTTCTAAAAGGGACATTCATCAATATAACATGCTTTCCAAATACACTATGAAAATTTTCCAAATGTTTTAGAAATGATACCATAGTACCATGGCAAGTTCAACATTTCAATGTTGAATAATTATTTTATTTTGAAGATTCCATGTTGAAAAAATGAAAATTTCAAAATATTTTATAATACATTTTATTTTTTCACAAAAAAATGTTATTTGAATTCTTTTTTTAATAAATTTCAGCATTTTTGAAAATAATATAATTGGTGTCAAAGCTACCAAAGTATTACATTTAAATATTTGTATTATTATATTTTAATCTTGTAGATATGATATATGAAGAAGTTTAGAAACTATTTGATATTAATCCAATTTTCACCAATCTTGGACATATGTTTTAGATAATTAATGTTGATATAAAGATGATTTACATCATTTTGTATGACAAAACCAACATAATTCCAAAATGAATATCACATTATTTAATGTTTTCTTCTTGTGGGTGTATGTGAATTTATTTGTGGATTGGTTGTCACATCAAACTTGGCCTTGTTTCAATATCATATTTCTATGCCACTCATAATATAATTACCATTTTCATAATAATATTCATGACCAAATATATTTAAAATATAATGGACAATCATTTTGATAAAATTATCATCATTAGGATATCAAAATATTGAAAGTATGGCACGCCCTCCCAACATAAGGGTTAATTTTTTTTTAAATATCATTATTTTGACCTTACAATGACTACATTTGATTATGTGAAAAGAATTCAACTAAACAAAAGCTTTACTTTAAGGGTTGCTAATAGAGATATCCCTAGCTTGGGATGCCCCATGATGTCATTAACATGTCCCCTAAAATTTCAATACATCCCTTTGGTATCTTTTAAAAAGGTAAAAAAGTTTACATGTTTTCTTCAACCTAAATTTACCTTTTTTTTGTTATGGATGAAATTTCATACTTACCCCATTGGGGCAAGTGCCAAAATTCAAAGGAAAGTAAGGAACAATGATGAAAATTGTGGAACACAATGGGTATCCAACATGCTAATAGGAACAATATTGGACACATGGGAACATTTATTTTCCATTCATTCCTTTATCTCTTTGTTGTTCACCATCATGCCTTTATTGTCCCTCAAATCAACCTCAATGTGCAACCGAACACCCTTGGCTTCTCAATGCATGATTCACCTTTATCATCCATCCCATCATCCACGTCCTTGATTTGATGCCTAATAAATAAATAAAGAAATAAAATTATGTGCACGTAAATACCCCTACCATCCTTCCTAGTATCCATGTTGTCACCTTGTTATCCTCGCCCAATAACTTTGGTTATTTTATCTTTCCCAAGTGTTAAAGACCAAATAAACTTCATAATAATTTTAAAATATTTTTAACTATTTAAGGAATTTAAGTATGTTGTTCCAAGTATCACCTTGTATTAATGAGTTGCCACCATTTCCCCCCTTATGTATTTGTAAAATTAAAGTTGCTTTTGTAAGATTCATGGGATTGTAGATTGTCAATTATTTAGAATGAATTTAATAACTAGTTTTAACCAATTTGCAAGTCCATTTTTTACATGACATACATTTTGGCTATTACATTTTATCTATAAAAATACATTTGGGGTCAAGAAAATTATGAGTTGAAATAGCAAATCAATATTATGTTTCATAAGATATTTTAAGGTTGATCAATAATGCCCCTTAATATAACAATCTTAGATTCATGGTTTTTGTCATTTATTTTTGTGTGTTTTTATGCCAATGGCCAAAGTGTTTTATTAAGAAATAAATTACTCAACTTACATTTAGTCAAAATAAGTGATGATCACAATAAAAGACCTATCCAATTGTAGAAATTTAACTCATGATTTAAAGGATTTTTAAATGGGTTTTAAGTGTGAATGAATAGATGAAGTTCAACCATAAAACCCTTTTTTTTTCAAGCTTACGTGTATATTTATAAATGATCATTGTTCACTAGTTAAATTTCATTACTTGTTATTTAAACATGTAATATTTCCAAAATTGAATATGGTAGATTTGACCCATTTATAGTGTAGAAACTATATAACTTTCTAATGGGTTAGTTAGAGCCTTTGTATATTTTATCCTTCGTTTAATATGTCATCAATCTAATGAGCATAATTAGTTTTAAATAACTTAATGTACAATGTTACACTCCGATGAAATTCAACTGTAGTAAACATATTGAGTAAATAATCCTATTTTAAAAATTCATTTTCCCATTAAAATGAGATTAAAACCTCAACCCAAATTCAAGTTGAGTTTTTTTCAATTAGTTATGAATTTACACATAAATTGTGATAAAAGTACAATGTATTGTTAGAAAGCTCCCCTCTAAATGGGGGGTGTAACACCTCAATTCCTCAAAACAAGGTCTTTAATATGGTTAAACAAATATTTTGAAATCAAGGCCACATGTGCCCAAAAATAAGCCATGGAATGGGCTAGATTTGAAAATATGTGAACAAGGTTGGATTGTAATTTGAAACCATGCTTTTGAAATAACCTTAAACTGAAAGCTACTACAATTATGCATTCATAAGCATATTTGAATGGTTGTGAGAGGTTGTAGTAGGGCGCAATTCAAGGTCCATTAATTGTTTTGGGTGCTTATACTTTAATTTTGAATAGTATAAGATTTAACATTGAATTGGGTTTTGTTTGTTTATCAAGTAAAATTGAAGATTTAAGAAAAAAAAAAAAAGTTTAATGGATGAACCTACCTTCAACCCTCACATGTCGTGAAGTTTCATGTTCATATTGATTCTCATGTTGTTGCATTGTGTAAAACCAAACTAGTTGTTAGCAAAATATTTTAAGACTATTTTTAGATCTTAATATTTGAAATAAATTTGGGACTTCAAATTTAATTTTGAGGTTTTATCAAGTGTTCATGAATTAGCCCAATTTTTTGTTTAAAATTGGATAATGCATATTAGTTGTAATTACTATTAACATTTATAACATTCTTTGTATCAAGACCGTAAATGGTAACTTATTGTGGTGGCCAATGAAATGTCCGTTTTGGCATGTTCCATTGGAAAGATTTTTTTTTTAAAATTATTTTTCAATTTGCATCATGATAATGTGATTTGATCAAGGCTTTTCAAGTGTTGTAGTTGATGTCAAACAACATTGTTGCCATAATCAATGGCGTTATCATTAAAATTGAAAAAAACTTCAACATTCATAAAAGGAAACAAGTTTAGAAATTATTTACAAAGTTGACATTCTTCTTTGATGTGATGAAATTAATGCAAGTGAAGGTTATGTGCCTTAATATAAGGGCAACTTTCACACATGTGTTAGGTCATTGTGCAAATTATAATGTGTATCATGACATTCAATCTCTTTTAATCCTTGTTTAAATTTTACAAATGATAACCCATGTTTAAATGGAATTCTACCTTCATTAAAATAAGGTTCCAAATCTCAAGTCTTGTTTGTCTCTTATAATCACTTATAATGTCTAACCACACATTGCATAAGGAATAAAAGTTTCCAAAACAATCACTTTATCCCATTGCATACATTTATTTTATATACAAGTGAAAGATATTATAACACTTCAAAACACCTTTAGTCACAAATGATAAACTTATATTTGTCAAAATTTAATGTCAAATTATAATTTCAATGTAATATTTGCCACAATAAACACCACATATTATACATTGTATTGGATGAAACCACAAAGTCTACTTCACATTTCACATGCCACGACCTTTTGTTCGAGAAAACCCACAATTTCTTGGAGTGATATTTTGTAACCTTGCTTTTGATTTTCTTATTTCATGGTTAGACATAGGTTTAAATCTATTCTTATTTTGGTTTGTTATTTTAGTTTGGAAATATTTTAGTTATGCAAGCTTTTGTGTTTGTGACACTTTTCCACACCTTTTCAAGTTCAGTCTTATTGGAATGTAAATTGTTTATTCTATTCCCCTTGTGGTTTATGAATAATCTACATGAAAATAGTCCATTGACTTGTAGAGTCTAGTAATGAACATGTGATACCAAAGGTACAAATGGACATTCACCTTCAAACTAAATTCATTACCTACACCCCTCAACATATCATTAACCATTGGTGAACAATCAAGAACAATAAAACCATTGTTCCCAATATACATCAATTCAAAATCATAATGCTAAATCCAAAGTGATTGATTTGCAATAACTTCCATAAGTATAGATTAAGCTTGTGTTGATGAATAGGCCTTGCCATGCAACATGATGAATATTCAAATGATAACATGTGCAATTTAATGAAATGAACATCCTTGGGAAATCTATTGCAACATTGACTCAAAGGTGCTTTAAATCAATCTTCATGATTAGTTGCCCAAGATACTCAGCCTTGAACATGTTGTAGATGGCTAAAACAAACATTTTCAAGCTTTCCATTGGGATGGATTCACCTAACACTCACCCAAAGCATTGGGTATGAAACCATATGTTATGCACTAACCATTCGCATGCATTACCTACCTAATAGTCACCAAGTGACTTTCCTATTTACTTACCTACATTATAACCACTTAAATTCTTGGCATCTTTACCAATCATAGGTTACTTGTTACTTCCCCTTTCCTTTACCTTAGGTTACTCAATTTTGGTTCATCCACAATTGAATCATGTTGTGGATGAACCATGGAAGGTGCATTGGTAGGTGTTTAACCCTTAATATTATGGTGAACCAATTCGGTCTACTTTTCAATGCATATTTAGCTTTCTATGACATTTAAGTGTTAATATATATGTTTTTCGACCCATAACGTAAACTCATTATTTGCACTTCTACCACATTCAACATAAAGTGTTAATTATGTCCCCACCTCCACTAACAAACATGGAAAATTGAATAATATAATGTCATTTATTCCATTTAAATGGTTGGCAAACCAGAAATAATCATTTTTCTTTTAGAGATAAATACATGTTATGTAATGAATTTTTTCTTTGGACAAATTTTTGCCACTTGGTGAAAAACAAAATCAAGTGCAACTCATGCAAAGGATTTTTCTTTAGGAAAACATGTGCGAAAATCATCATAATTTTGAAGGAAATTAATCTAAAATTGCCATGTGTAGATGAAATGTTAAAATAACTCATACAAAATATAGAAGGATTTTTAAATTCTTTTCCTTTCCTCTTTGAACTGTACCCAAATTTGGCTACTTTTTTTTTTTTGACAACCCTTTAAAAGTAGGAATAGTAGGCAAAAAATTCGCTCTTGATTTGTGCCAAGTAAAATGTTATAAAAGTTCTCGAAATTGAGCATGATAATTCAATTAACATGGGAGGAAAATGTCAAAATAGCTAGTGAGGGGTTTTAGGAATACGCACGCAAGTACAAACTTTCTTTCGAACACCAAAGTGGGCCACTATTTATTGGTTTTGAAAAATTTTGCAACATATGTTCAGGCTGCATTACTACAAAATGTGGGTGTAGTTCACCAATCCCCATTCATTAAACTAGTGAATTCACTACTTTTTCACTGGTCCCCGTTCACTACAACCAATGAATTCACTCCAAATCCATTGAAATCACCTGGCATACAAGGACACCTTTTGTTGTAATGAAGGCTATTGTAACAATTTAAGAATGACTATTTTTTTTTTAATCTAAGGTACAACAACAGACTTGACCAGACAAACCTTCAAGGCAAGTTTAATAGCAAAAGGTTGGTAGGTCGATAATGACCTTTTGTTGTGTTTCTGCGCAAGCCACCTATGTCCTTTATTTGATTATTGGAAAGAAACTTTAAAGGAACAAAAAAACAAATGTAAACCTTATTAAGGTTTTTAACAAGCATGTTGAATAGCTACCACAAAATTTGTGCCGTTTTGATCATTGTACACATATGGTCCTTTTGAAAAAAAAACATAAAAGTGGATTGTGTTTTTAAAAAAATACCATTTTGTCTAAAGTAACTAGTCCACTAAAGGGTTGACTTTAAAAGGTTGACTTAAAAGGGTTTTTTGTTGCAAAATGTTTTTTTTCCTCCTTTTGTATTGGTTTGTGACATAGGTAAATAATGGAAACAAGGCAACATGGGAAAACAATTGAGAGTAATAGTCATACTTAACATTGGAGGGTCTTTACATTACAAGAAATCACGATTTTTCAAAAGGTTCAACTTGATTAAAGTGTTCACATTGACGAAAATGATGTTCACTTTGATTAAAGGCATGGGGTTTACTTACCTATTATATACCTACCTATTTATATTTATTTATTTATCTACCTACATATTTGCCTGTAGTTGACATAAATAGGTATGTACATCTAAAAACATAAGTAAGTAAGCATGTGTACCTACCTATTTATCTAGTTTAGGTATTTACTAACCTACTTATGAAAAAAATTAAAGTTCAAATGTTATTATACACATTGACAAATAATTTCATGGAAGTTCAAACAAACATGTTAAATCCATTTGGTATCATATTGTTTTACAATGTTGTGGGGTGGTTTGATGGCCAAGACATTGGTGTGGAGCTAAAGAGACCAATGTTCAATCCATTTTACCAACATATATTACGTGGAGTATGTATATTTGTACACATACCTTGTACATGTGTGTAAATGTATAGTACCTAAATGGGTTGTGGATAAATGGGTAGGTAGGTCATGGGTGGGTAGTTAAGTAAGTACTTATTTTTACTTATTATTTACATTTTTATTTTTACAAATTGAACTGTTTTTTAATTAATTTTTTTTGGTTACCCAATTTTTTGTTCAATTTGACTAATTAAAAATACCATTTTATGGTTGGTAAAAAAAACCACTAATCAAATTGGACATGTTCAAATCGACTTGTCCAATATGACTAAGTTATCAAATTGACCAAATGTCAAAATGACTAGTTTTGGGTCTAATTTTCCAATCAAATAAACCATGATTTCTTGTAGTGTTACAAGCCAAGTAATGGCCAATATTACATAAAACACCTACTTCGTTGAGTCACATAGCCAACTAACTAGTCAAGATCATTTTGTTGTCTTTATTTTTTTTGTTTGATCTATTTAGTCTTGTGTGGTTGGCTTGGTAGATTTAAGATTGCCTTATAACAATAAGTTGTTTTTAGCATGTGAAGCATGTGCTTTTAGTAGGCCTCCTTATTCACGGGCATTAAACATCCCATTTCCCTTAGTTTGTCAAATTTCATTGGACCTTGTAGCTCCCACACCTTTTTGTTTTATCACGTGCTACTTTAGATAAACCTCCACCCCATTTCCCATGCAAATCATGAACCACCCATTAGTTCCCCTTCCTAGTATAACAAATTTCACACCACCCATTAGTTCCCCTTATTGGCCTTTAGCCCATTCGTGTGAATGTGGGGCCCCAACTTTGCACCTTTTCAAACCCCCTTGATCTTGCATAACTAAGACCTTTTCCCCTTCTATTCTATTGGCCTTTACAATTGCCCCTAATTAGACTCCCTAACCTACCCTCATCTCCTTAACGCACTTGTTATTTCCACCTAAAGTTTTTTGCCCCATCTATGGGCCCTAATTTATTAATCAAGGGTTAGTTCGTAATGAGTGTTCTTATCATACATCTAGTTTTTCTAATTTAAACATTCGTGATAATCCCAGTTCAATACCCTCCCTTGTTCCCACCTTGCCTACATTATCTTAGGCTTGGGTTTTGTCATTAGATGTTTTCGAGTCTTTTCATTTAGGTTTTAATCATCTTCAATTGTACAATCACATCCTTATCACTCTATGACATAATGTCCAAATGACATTTCGTTTTTCATTGGATAGGCTAACATAGGACCTTTATAATGTGGCAACTTGGCACTTATTTCTCTTGTTACCCCAATGGTGTTTCGTTTTGCCCCCTTCTGGCAGGGCAACAAGGCACAAGGAAACACGGGCCCAATTTAAACATCTTCTAACAAGCGATTGGGAAAACCTACAAAAAAAGTTTTTTTTGCGGGCCCAAACTTTAACGACAAATCCAAGTTAAGTGCATTTTCACCAACATGATCCTTTGGCTCATGAACACCTACTTTTTAGACATGTAGTGAAATATTTTCAAGCAATTCGCACTTTGGCACCATTCCCCCTTGCACCCATGTCCTTCGACACCACCTCAGTTCTCACTGCATTGCACCTTGAATCAAATGGCTACTTATCGCTTTTCTTAAAAGATTACAAATGAAACCAAAACCTTGAGCTTTTTTCTAACTCCTTCAAGTTAGCTTTCCAATGCATGTCGCATTTATCAACAAATGGTCTTTCCATGATAGTTTTTGAACACCTTTGGGATTATTTTCACCCAGAAAATTCAATGAATGGATTTTTTTAGTTATTTCAACTTTGTTCTCATATTGCACATGACCATATTCCACCTCAAATTTTGCTTGTCCTTGTCGTGGCCCACATCTTAGCCATGACCAAACTTTCATGTGGAATTTGTTTTATTGAAGCATGGGAAACATTGTATTAACTCGTAAGCCACACTTTATGCTTTCAATTTTGTGGCACCTTTATAACACATTTATCCCCACACAAATTCAAAGTTACAACTAAAGGTGGTTATGAAATAGTGTTCCACGACATCAAATGCACCTTAGACCTTCACCCTAATCAAACTATTATCCAACTGGATGTGACAAATGTTTTCAATTTGGTGTCAAGAGGAATCATATTTCAAAAACTTCATGTAGCAGGTGGTGACATCATACACATCATCCCTTTTGTACGTGTAATCTATGCATTTGAATCTTCATTGTTTTACAATCATCCTAATCATGAAGGCTATGTCACAATCATCCCATTTGCCATGGGGACTTGTTAGGGTGATCCCTTCGAAAGGGCATTATTTGTTTTAGCCCATTTTAGGGCATTATGTTCTACAACTGATTGTTTTTCTTCTTGTTTATTTCCATCCATTATGGATGATATTCACATCATAAGTCCCCCTTCAATCATATCATCCACATATGAACATTTTTAGATTGAATTTTATGTGATAAATCTTTTTATTTAACCTCAGAAATGTGTAGCATGGTCACCTTTCGACTTGCCATGTGATTTCAACACCCCATTTAAATTTATCACCTTATCAAGAGGAATTAAAGTATTAAAGGTTCCATTGGGCACTTCATCATTCACATCATCCTTCATAAAAAATGCCCTACTAGAGGATATTCATCATGTGAACCTTTTTTCAGAATGGGTGATGTTTAAATAGCCTTTGGAATTTCAATTCATTGCTTTATGCAACAACCATTGTATTTTTTATGATGCACACCTCTATCCTTTACTTTCATAAAGTCCCTTATTTTAAAAAATTCATCTTTCCTTCAAATGTTTGGGTGCCTCTTAGGTTCAGGATCCTTTAATAGTTTTGAAGGACCTTTAGTTCGTAAACAAACCTTTCTCCCAATAACTTTTGGCGACATTGAGCTCATACTGATAACCACCATTACTCAGTATTATATTTAAAGAATTAGGCCCTAGTGGTTTTAGTCATAGTTACTATGTTTATGGTTAATCAATGTCCCTTCTTTTTTAAAATTTTAGCATGAATTGACAACACCTCAAAGTGGCTTGTGATCTTTTATTGCCCCCATTTCATGCATGTTTTTTTCCATTTCAACAATTCATTGCGCAACAAATGGTTCGACTTCAAAATTTCATTTCGGAATGTTTGCACTAGCATACCCTTTTTAGCATGCTATTTAACAAGATATTTGAAGCCCATTATGTTCACATTTTATCATGTTCTTGTGCATTTGGCTTATAGTTCGACTAGTTTTCCTAACCTTTTAGTTATCTTCCCCGGTTTTTTACACAACATTTCGTACATGGCTTGGATTACCCCCTCCTTTTAATGCAAGTATCATTCGATGTATGTGCACACATCTTATTGACCCTATGGGTATCCATTTCTTATGTTGTGCTCATGGCAACAAACACATGGGAACCCATGATGCAATTTACAAGACTTTTGCTACCATTGTGTGAGATGTTAGCTTCCATGCGGGACAAGAACAACTATATATGCCTTCTAGCCACATTCAACTCTTCTTGTTGATGAGTTAACATTGTGCTCACCAAAGATGACATTCATACCCTAATTGATGTTATCGTGACCAACTCAACATGATCACATTTATTTCCCCAATCTTGTGCAACTCAAGATCTTGCAACCTTTGATGTGGTTCAAGCCAAAGAAAGGTGTTATTGCAACTAACACCCTATTGATCAATTCTTCCCTGAATATTTAGGTGTTTACAAAAAAACAAGCTGATATGTTTTTACACAATTGTGCCAATGCCATTTTGAGCTTGAAAAGGCCAAAAGGCCTTCATCTCTCTATCTTGGTTACTTTCCTTTGTAAAAAAATTTCAATCACATTGCAAAATATGCAAACATGTTCCATCTTAAATCAAGTGGTAATTATACACTTACCTACTTCCAGACTCCCATCCCTTCATCTCGCACCTTCCCTCACCATGACCAACCTATTACATGCAATTGATTTTGACATCAAGAAATACAGCCGACCTACTACAGTGATCAATTTTTGACATGGAGACATTCTAACATCTAGCTTGAACTAACTTGACATCCTATAAATTCTCCATTTTCCTTTTTCTTATTCCTTTGTACATTTTCCAAATCTGCGGTGTGTTGATAAATACTTTTTAGCAAGGTTGCATCAATGTGGCTACATTGCAAAATTGAAAGAAAAGAAAAAAGGGGAAAATAAAAAAGAGAGAGAGAAAAGAACCCTGATCCTCTCTACATTTGTACAAGTCTAAACTCAAGTACACTCAATTTACAAGCTAATATACTTCATCCAAAGTATTGTGTACATGCCATCACATTTGTTGCTGGTGGAGGTCCACTGAACCTGTTGGATAGACAGTTTTAATCCAACTGTTCAACAGGTTCAGTGAATCTCCATAAGAATCAGTATGTCAATAGAAGCACAGGAATGAGAAATTGGGAATGCAACAAAACTCCATATAGGCAAGGGATGCAAAGCAGAAAGCCCCTGCCAACACGTCAGTATAACAAATATGACCAAATAAAGAGCTTCATATGGTTACAAATTAGTTCAGTGAAGGGAGTTTCTGTCCCACCTTCAGAAATATGCTATCCAAGCCCTCATGAAAAAAGGAGCTAAAGATAATGGAACAATGTCAGCTCACAAGTTGAATGCTTCCAATGAGTGCATTTCCTCAACAACCCATGAATCTCAGGGAGCCCAAATTTTGACTACATGAAACCAACTGTGAGGAAAGCTAGGTCCAGGGGGATACCCAAAAAGAGACTCAAGTTCAATGAAAGTCCCCACTTCTTGGGTCTAAAACTGGCAAAAGAAGAGCTGATATCAGTTAAAAATACAAACTTTCCACTAGGACATGGAAGTGTGCAATTCTTGCACTCCTTCACAGTGAGGTTGACTTACTGTTATCAGCCAGAACTTCATTGCCATGAGGAACATGATCTGCTGGAGAATCAAATTGCCATGGATTGAACATGATTGATTTGAGCTGTTCAATGTTGGTTTTGTCAGCATCTGAGTTATCCAATAATTTGCGGTGCTCTGTGTACTTTCCATTATACTTGTACACTTCAAGGTCACCCCAAGGAGTAGAGGTCACTTCTTCTGTCAATTCAAACCACCGTGGTTTGAACTCCACTTGCTTCTCCTCCCGATGTCTCTTTTCAGACCGTTGCCTTTCTTCCAGTCTGCAAAGAAAGCTGACAGATTAGGAATGATGCTGATTGATCGACCTCCTCAAAAGCAAGTATTGATTCAAATGACTGAAACAAACGTCTAAGCACCTTGATTTCTCTGAGCCAGCCTTGCTCATATCACCCATCTCCAAGGCATAACGGTCAGGTCGCAATCTCGAATCAGAAGGAAGAAGTCCTTGTGGAGCTGTCTCAAAGCTATTTATTCTATGAGCAAAATGTGTGTACTGGAACTTATCATGCTTGGGTGCATCAGCTACTCTCCATGCCTGCAGAACACCATACTTGAGTTATCCACAGAACTGGCATGCCTTGTCAGTTGAAAAGGTTTTCGTCCTTGGTGTCCTTGAAGACTTTTGGGTCAGATATGCAGAGAGAGAGCTTCAAAGAGAAAACAACAGAATTTATAAGCCTTCATCTGTTATAAATCATGGGTTGACACTGATCGCTTTGCATTGGCACAGATGCTCTTTTCTCAAACTGTAAAAATGGACACAGCTCCACTGACCTTCAAGGAAATGAATGACAATCAGCTTAGAATTGGCAATCTGTAGTCAATGCCAGCAATTCCTCCCAATCACTTAGACATGAAATTGGTGCAAGGGTCTCTGTGTAGCTAAAAATTCAAACCAGCATGAAGAACAAGGCATGCTTGCAGCTTTGACAGAAAGTCCATCACTTCTTGACAAAAGCTGCATGTACATGGAGAAAGATTTCCTTACAATGTTCACAGTTTACAAAGCATGCATACTGATCCCAATGCCATGGCACCCAAGAGCAACAGGAATGTAGAATAAAATTGATGTGAACTCTGGACCATTGAGTTTTAGAATGCCCTGTTTTCCAACAGCATTGGTGATACACCCAGTGCACAGGAGCAAGCCCGAGAGTGAGGGAAATACCTCCTTGAGATCAGTACCAGGGAGGGGCTCGCCTTCCCCATCACAAGGCTGGTAGCTCATGGATGTATTCCACTTGCCAGTGACCAATAATTTGGGTTCCTCATCCTTGCTGTAGACATAACCATCAACCTCATAGCGCCCCTTTCTGCCCACAAACACAAAAGGCTCAGAAACAACAGTTAACAATGGACATCTGAGGAGAGACCGAATGGACTATCCATTGTAAGAAATGAGATACAAATGTCCATGCTGAGGACGCTCTAGTTCCAAAAAGGACAGGCATTGAAAACAGAGAGAGACACTGAAATTTTACCCAAACCATCCACAAGGGTGAAAGTATAGCACTACTTTGTCCCCAGTTGTAAGATTTGTCAAAACCATGTCCCCAGGGGAGTCAACAAATGTGCGGCCAAAGATGAGGTTATGCACTTTAGTTGGAGGAGGTACCAGGTCCAATATGTCTCCTGACTTCTTTAGAACAACACGAGTTCTGTACTCCCCAACAATCATTCACTCCCATATCAACAACACGAGATGTAATGAAGGTCATCAATTATAGTCAGCAAAATGGTTCCACTAGGACAAAAAAATTTCTCATTTACATGATAGTAAGAGGTTGACATGCTTGAATAACAGACGCAATATGACTAAAAGAATATAGGTGATGAATTCTAGGATTTCACCATCTAATAAAATAACAGCCTACATAGGAGGATCCGTCACCAGCAGGTAAAGAAAGTATTCTGTAGAGCAATAAGAGCTACAAAACTCGAAATACAACCATTATTTTTGGAGTACAAAATGAAGCCATCGCACCTTCCAACAGGATAGATATCCACAGAATTGCCAAGAAACTTAGTCCTGAGCTTTGAGGTCACGTCATAGCTGAAGTGTGAGTTCTCTGCATGCCCTGAGCTCATTGGTGGATGGTGGCTAACCTGCCAGTCCCAAACCTCAGGTCTAGTGTGAGTATTCCAGAATTGAAAACCAAGCTTGCATTCCAGGAAAGGTCCTGAGAAACCACAAGATCTTGTGAAGTCAGGGGAGTGTTTGGGGGCTAACCTGCTCAGAAAGAAAGGTGAGACCATTGTGGTCCACCATTTCATAGGTTTCTCCAAGAATTGGGTTGAAAGGCTTCCATGGCCTTTTATATCCGTAATACACAGATAGTGCCCATGACACTGCACCAGCACCCCTGACAACCAAATGAGATCAAAATTTTCCACCATAGCATAAGAGTTTCAATGACTAGTTCCATATTTTTACCCAAAATATTCAATTTTGTGGGCTCCAGAACCTAGTTTGTAGCCAAATAAGGAACAGTATGGTGCCCAAAAGCCATGAGAAACTCCTAGAGTGTACTGCCTTTGAGACCATGTACAGAACAATACCTCAGGATGTTCAAAACATTCCCTGATTCTAATGTGAATATACCATTGAAGGACTGGAGCACATGACAGTTTTTTAACAAGACTGACACAAATCATTTCCACAGACACAACATACACTTATCATGAACTGATGCAAAACTCACCAGCATAGACCATTTTCACATAAGGGTCCTCACACTCATCAGCCATGTCAAGAAGATAAGAGTACTCCATCAACTGCAGACAAATATCTCACCATATGAGTTAAGGCGGACAAAGGAAAGAGGATTCATCACTAAATCTTCATAAGGACCACACATTATCTATACTCATGATTTAAGTCAACCAGAATAGAATTGAGAGGTGAAAATAACATTGTAGACATAACAACAACCAACATAGCAGGAACAATCACTGAATATGTGATACTCACACATGCCATTCATTCATTGCAACAGCAATTTGGTGAAAGTGTAACAGACCTCAGCCATTCTCTGGAGCATGGTCATTGGCTCAAAAATAATAACAGGCAGTGTCACCATTGATGTAACGTCAGAGCCGATGTACTTATGCATAATTTTCCAATAACTTTCTCGGTCCTGTTCCAAAACATAACAATGGGAACACATGTCACCTTTCTTGATGTCAGGAGTGTAGTAGGCTGTTAGAAAAGGGATGCCAAAAAAAAAGAGTTGGTCCTCCAGAAGATGATCTTGGAGGTGAAGAAAAATTCTCTTGGCTATGCATTTGATGATGATAGATATCTGAAGCTCACCTCATGCCTGAACCTGCCTCTAGTTGCCTCTGCTTCAACATCCTCTTGCCCACCCTCTGGGTTTACTACTTCCAGACCTTCATGACCAAGTAAACTGCAACAACAAGAACGACAGTTTTGCCAGGAAAAGCTTTACACCATCAAAAGCTCATACCATGACTTACCACCACAAATTACTAGTAGAAGTGTATGGACATGAAACAGGGACTAACATGCATGCACATAGTGACAATTGGATGCAAGTCAGGAGTGGCAAAAGCAGATTATCAATCACTAGACACATGTAGGAAGATGTACAATAACTAAAAAGATCAAAGCTGAAACGCTGCTCCTGTGAAGAAGATCCTTGTTCCCAGATCTTCTTTTGCAACAAACACATGAAGCGTGGTAAATCAGCATGATGCCAAACTGTCATCCAGATTGCACTAACATCATACTAAACCAGTGAAATAGAGAAAGTAACTTTTCTGTTCACAGGATTCATACTTATCAGCTAACTGGTCAGTGCAACACGAAGAAAAAGAAATCCTTCAAGACTGAAACTCCACGAAATTCGACAATCGGGGGTTTTCAATGGAAAAAACTTGCGAAATACGGGATCGACTTCAGTTATCCAGCTGCATGCGTGCACAAATAGCTTCTTCCATGGCAAATCGGAGGCCAGAGAAACCTCCAATTAAATTTTAAGAAACTCGTAGAAAACACCTCAAACCTAACAGCAAAAAGAAGCTTTACGAGCTTCTTCCAGAGATTATGAAAAAAGATCGCATTGACTGCATCGATCGAGCAAGCAACAAAAATGCTTTGAACAACGGTAGTCCCCTCATCATACATACCTATTGACTTTACTATGCACGGCGGTCCCGAAATGCGAAAATCTGGACGTGATCCCAGCGAAGAAACCTCTCCCGCTCTTGATCTCAGGATGAGTCATGGCTACAAAAACCGAATCAGAGAGCAGCTACAAAATCCCTTCGAGTCTTTCAAAAGCCCTGCGTTCTTCCACTGTACCGCGTACTCAATTCTCCTTCACCGGAAGCTTCAGGTACTGAAGCAGCCACCAGAGGGTGTCCTTGGAAACCGTTTTGTGTGCAGATTTTTGCAAGCAAATTAGCCACCGTATACGAGAAATAGTTCCGGATTCGAAGAGAAGCTAGAAGAGAGATCGAAGAGAGATAGAAAGAGAGAGAGAGAGAGAAGAGCGAAGCAGTCGAGCTCCGCCAAAAGCAAACGTGGAGCGGAGGACAAAAGAAAAGGGTGGTAATGACGACGAACGCAGCGCAGCACGAAACTTCTTGTGCGCTTCTTTTTTTCTGCACAGATGGCTGCCTCTCCGCCAACTGCAGTTACTTTTTGAGCTGATGCTAACTCTAGAGCCGTTTGTTATTTCCTACCCTCCTCCCTTCTTGCTTCAATCTCCCCAATAGTTTTAAAGAATTGAGTGGAATTTTAAAAAAAAAATTTCATTTAAGATATTCCTAAAGGAAATCAATTATTTTAATAAAAAATTAAGGCCAGTATTTTACAAAATATATTTTTCATATATTTAAGACAGTTAACAAAATCAAGTAATTTTATTCCAAACAATTTATCTCACTATATATATATAAAGGATAAAATTAAATCTTTAGAAGCTCATTTTGTTCAAACTAACCCTCATATTGTGGGCACGACAAAATGGGAAAGAAGAGCATGGACATGCCAAAGCACAAACAAAGAAAACAAAGACATTGTGTTTAAGATTCATTCACATTTTGGGTTACATGCTAGAACCCAATATAGAAATTTGACAAATTTTCAAAAAAAAAAATTGTAAAAAAATGTGGCAATTAGAAACTCAAGAAAACACTTAATTTTAGCCATTTTGAAATTTCATTTTAATCCAAATTGCTAAAGTTGGTTTTTAAAAAAAAACTGGAACTTGCCTTGGCAGGTTCCCTAGTTTGAAAAGTGTTAAAACCTGTGGGGTTCAAGTTCTTGTGGCTGGACCCCCACAGAACACCCTTCTAGGAATCTGGCACAAGGACCAAACTGTGGAATTAGTCTTTGGTAAGAACCAAAATAGGAATTGGAGCATTGAAAATCAACTCTTGAACACAAGTTTCTTAAGGTAGTCAGTCTCTTAAAATGTTTTTTGAAAGTCAAGAAGTAGGTTTGATCTATTTCCCTGATCTTTTTTCAAAATTCCAAACCTGGAGATTCTTTTGTTTTGAAAATTTTCAAAAAACTCAGAGAACCCAAGCTTTCTTTGATTCTGAAAACTTTCAAAAATCTGGAAGCCAAGGCAGTAACAAAATCAAAGCACCACCCAACACTGGTTTTCTTACATCTGTATTTTACCTTTGTAGTAGGTAACTCAGGGGGGCAGGGGGCGCGAGGTGGGAGAGGAGAAACAGGATGGTTTATAGTATCTTTGACGAAGGTTCTCAGTTGTTGTTCATTCACAACTGAGTTTCACAACTAAGTTGTAACAACTTTGGGGAACACCCATTTAAGGGGCACCTCATCAGGAGAGAATGCCACCTCCTGAGGCCCATGTGGACTTTCCTCTAAGGAGACACCTTCAGATCCTACTGCAGCAGGGCTTTCAGCGGAAGATCCTGTCGCATTCCTTGTTTGTCACTTCAAAGAGAAGAGGCAATCCAGTTTGGGCATTTCACCCCGGACCTTTTGAGCTTCACCTTCTATTCTCAGGGTGTAATGATGTCATTGGAGTTCTTCCCCTACCTATACATAATAACTAACTAGTGGGTGCCCCGTGCATAATGCACAGGTGAAATAAAAATCCCACCCTCTCCCAAAACCACAACTTACCCACCTATCTACCGACCCACCTACGTATCAAATTTCCTACCTACCTATGTGCTTCTTTTCCTACCTCCCAGGCTCTTGTACCTACTTTCTCGTTTCCTGCTTTCTCACTACCCACCTTACATACCTTCTCACTATTTCTCTCAAAAACCACCCCTTACCTACCTACCTACCTACCTGCCTGCCTCCCTCTCTGGTTCTTTTTCCTACCTCCCTAGCTTGACTCCGTGAGAAGGCGAAAAGTAGGTAGTGAGTTCTCTCTAAACCTACCTTTCACCTTCTCACCATTTTCCTACCGTGTCACTATTAGGGTTTAGGTCCTGTCCAGTTTTCCTACCTCCCAAGTGGCTTCACTTATCT
>Ga0116227_10004608_pt1 | contig 29805 bp, 23 predicted proteins | sample S1TSphgellanicum_FD_89693 | JGI IMG/M metagenome (GOLD analysis project Ga0116227, IMG submission 89693) | Host-associated microbial communities from peat moss isolated from Minnesota, USA - S1T2_Fb - Sphagnum magellanicum MG | ecosystem: Host-associated > Plants > Peat moss > Unclassified... | reverse complement strand
TTTTTATTTTATATATATTAATTTATCAATCTATCAACAAAACGCACACCCCCCACCCCCTGCCCCTCTGTCGGGGTGGGGGGGGGGGGGGGGGGGGGGGCTTTCTTTCCTGCACTGTCAAAGTGGGTTGGTAGGTACATGTGTTGGTGGGTACATGTTTGTATTCATAATAGAAGAGAACAAGAAGGGCATCACAAACACACAAAGTCCTGCATAATCACCCACCTACTTACCTACTTACCTACCCATCTACTTACCTACCCACCTATGACTAGGTACTCACTCCCCCCCACCTTTTTTTCTTTTTTTTTTTGCAAATTTTCAACTCTTTTTTTTTTTGAGATCTGGTGTTGAAGTTGGTGAGGGTTGTTCTAGGTTAGGCCTCCTTTCAGGAAGGAGGTCCTCCCCTTTCCTTATTTGATATGCTTCTTGTGACACGAAGTGGTTTGGGAACTTGATGTTGTTCCCCTTGTGGTTTGGTTCACCCTCTTATGTGGTTTCTTTTGTCTTCTTGGATGTAATAATGGGTGTTTCCATTTTGTTCTTTGTTTTCCCTCTTTTTTTCTTTTTTTTTTTGGGGTGCTTTGGTTTATTTATGATTCGCAGGGTTTCATCATTTCCTCTCTTTATTCACCACTTTTGCAGAAGACGGATTAGTAATGGAACTGACTTGGACGGTTTATTTATTTATTTATTTATTTTCCCTTCTCTCCCCCCCAAATTTTTTTGTGATGTACCTACTACACTAGTGTTTTTTTAAAAAAAATTATGGCTAAATTTTGCAACTTGGCGATTTTTATTTTTATTTTCATAAAATGGAAAAATCATGAATTTTTTTGGGTGATTCTCAGGGATTTTTTTAGCCATTTTTTGAAATTAGAAAATTAAAAAAATAACCATATCTAGACCTAGGCACTTCCTAGGTCATCGCTTGTAGTAGGCTAGCAGCACTTTAGTAACAAGGCTGCAGCTCACCTAGGACAGTCAGTCGCCATTTAATGATAATTAATGTTAGGGATCCTCGCCAGTGAACATTCTTGAGGATTTTTTTAAAAAAAACACCCTGAGCTACACTGGTGATCGTCCACAAGAGGAATTTTAGCCAAATTTGGCTACAGGTCAGAGACCAAAGTAGAAAAATTTAAGAATCCTGCCATATATATATATATATATAGTTGGCATACTTGCTGGAACCTATTGTCTAATTATGGCGATTTCAGAAAGCTTTTGGCACATTTTTTCCGCCAAAATCCAAAAATGCTGGATTTTTTTGGGTTGCCAAAAACAACCTTTTCTCTATTGGCGAAATTTCGCCAAAAAAATATAAATTGAAAATTAAAAATTCGGCATTTAAGTCATTTTCGAGGTTTTCGATCGTCAAAAGCGTGGAAATAAAGAAAAGTAATAATGCCAGATTTCTATACTTGGTTGTCAGTGTGTAGCCAAAATATGGGAGGACGATTGAAAATTTGTACTTCATATTTGGTTTATAGCCAGATTTGGCTAAATCTTCCTTGGGATGATAGCCACTTTTCTCTACATTTTCCTATGGATATAATAGCCATTTTGGCTACAAAAAATAATTCCTACAAAAAAAACACTGATTACCCAAGTGGTGAAAATTTTGCCAAAGAAAAATAGACTGGAATTGAGGGCTTGAAACTGCCATAAATTTACACAACAAGAGCCAGAAAACCTGCATAAGAAAAACCTTGCATGAAGTTAAAGGTTTTTATTATGCCATAAATTTACACCAAAAGCCAGAAAACCTGCATAAAATAAAACAAACCTGCATGTAGTTCAATCATGGACATACATACACTCTCCTTTTAACTTGAGTTAATAGCTGGAAGTTAGTTGTTAGAGGACAAGACAAAATATGCTCCCTAGTGAAACACCCCCCCCAAAAAAATGCTTGAATGTAAAAAGGTCCATATCTTCTCCTATAGTATCAAGGGGTAATCAAGTGTGAATGGATCCCAAAAATTTTCATCACTTTTACCCTCATGTACAAGAAGAGATAGTGTTATTACCACTTTTTTTTTTTTTCCCCACTCAATTTTTTTAATTTTTAATTTTTTTTTCCGAAGGATTTATTAGGTCTCCACGTCTCCAATCCTCATGGCCACTCTTTTCTTGAATGCATGTTTGAAATTCTATGATTTTCTCAATTCTATGATTTCTATGATTTTCTCAATATTGTCATCGCAATCTTAGCCTTTGCATATGGGATATGATGGTACCTAGGTAGCTCAGAATCGTATAGTTGATGGGTGATTTCAGTTTCATTGCTAGCAATTATCAATATCTGTTTGGGATATTTATTTATTTATTTATCTATTTATTTTTATTATTATTATTGGCCTTTCTTCTTGGGGTTGTTTATTGATTGAAGTATTTGAATGTCTGCACAAACAAGTTGATATGTTTTTATTCGATTGTGTCAATGCCATTTGGAGTTTCAAAAGGTTAGAGGATTCAAATTTTTTTTGTTTTAATTTTTTTTAAATTAAAAAATATCAATTACATTGCATGGATGCAAATATCTTCCATCTTAAGTCAAGTGATAGCCATAAGCCTAATTACTTCCAGACTTCCACCCCTTTAGAACACATCCCCATCCCCATGACGGTCATGGTTGATCTCTTACATGCAGTTGGTTGTTGAGATGGGGAGATTTTGATATCTAGTTTGTGCTAACTTGACTTCGCTCAAATTCTCCCTTCTCGATCTTTTCTTATTCCTTTGTACATTTTTGAAATGTGTGGTGTGTTTATACATAAAGTTTTTTAGGGAAGAAAGTTGAGGAAGAAACCCATTTAGGAAAAAGAAATCCTCGCACATACTCTAGTTGAATAGTAGGTTTGTCGGGTCTCCTAATGATTAATTGTTTAATTTTGAAGAATTAATTTTTAAAAATTATATATATTCCCAAATATTCAAGACAATGCATCAATTTCCTTCAAAAAAAATTTAAATTCTTCGAGAAAAATATTTTTTTTGCATGTCTAAAAAATAATATAATTTCTGCTGAACCGGCCATTCAACTAGGGTTGTGTAAAGGGGGGGTGGGGGTAGTAGGGGCTTTTAGAGGGTACGTAACTAATTAGTCAGTCACTGGAGTCATCTGGGGTTTTCAAAATAGATGGTGCATTGGTGGGCAGTTTTTTTTTTTGGCTAGTTTTCAAAAATTACTTTGACAGTTTTCTCAAATCTTTTCGCCATTAAAGCTATGTCTTTCTGTGGGATCATAGCCACTAATGCTAAATCTCTTGTGAGATAAATTGCCATCCATCCATGCCACATTAAAATTTATTCTAAATAAATAAATGAATAAATAAATAATTTTTAAAATAATAATTTTTAAAATAAATTTATTTATAAAATTTAATAAATTAAAAAATTTAAATAAAAAATAAATTAAAAAAAACCTGGGAAGTAGGTACTGGATCACATAATCCAATCCACAAGTGGAGCAAGCAAGCAACAAGTGGTAAGCAGCATTCCTTTCCACCATGATGATGCACAATATTCTCATTCATTCATTCATTCATTCATTCACATAAACCCTGCCAACTTTTGGATTGCAAGAGAAAAGCACAAAACAAACAGGCAAGCCTTGTTGATGAAGACAACAAACTGGACAAATGGTAAACAAATGTAGCCTACCCCTGAACAACAATCAATGATACTATCACTACTACTGTCAGGTTGCTGCTAGCAACTCACTCTCACCTTTCAAATTTGGAAATGCTTCAAGTTGGGTGGAAACTGGAGCAGGAGCAAAGAAGAAGCAGCAGCTGTTGTTGTTGTTGTTGTTGTTTTTGTGGTGGTGGTGGTGGTGGTGGTGTTGGGTGTTTTGTACCTTTGGAGCCAGCTTCTTCAACAAACTGCAAAAGTAAGTTTCAAACTTCCACCTATAATTTCTCTCTTCTTCTTCTTCTTCTTCTTCTTCTTCTTTTTGTTTGTGTTATGTGTATTGGGTTCTTGTTTTTGGGAGCTGATCAATGAAGTCAGTAGGGGCGGGGGGGGAGAATCATGGCAGCTTGGTATGGATAAACTTCATTATAGCAAAGTTGATGGTCATATGGGTTTTTCAACCAACCATCCACACTCATGAACTTCATTCTTTGTTGTTGTGTTAGTTCTTTGGTTTTTTGCCTGCCAGAACTGATTAGTTACTGGAATGGGTTTACCTTCAAAAGTGTTGTTGTGAAGTGTGCTAAGAATGGTTCCTGTTACTGACTGAATAACCTCTCTTCTTTTTGAAAAGACCCAATGGCCATATATGCATTTTAACCTATCAACAGGTGCAGTGGACTTGTAAGAGAGCTCTGAATGGGTTTCTAATGCTCCATGTAAAAGTGGATTCCTGCTTCTTCTTGATCTTTGATGCTGTTTAGTTTAGTTTATTCTGGATATTGGAGTCCTACGTGCATAGATTTCTGCTTGAGAGTATGATCTGATTTTATTTTTCTTGCTGTTGAATAGGAAAGGAGACAATGCTGCTGCTCCTGAGCTTCTAGTGGCACTGACATAGTCACAGAGGAGCCAGCATGAAAGAGATCAATCTGCTGATGGCAAGAAGGCTCTCTGTGCACTCAACTACATGAAAGTTGACAATCCTTTAATAGGAACTTAAACAATCTGGTGCCACCCTGATGCACTTTGGCAGCAGGATTGGCTTCAGAAGAGGGTTGATCACCTTGGGTATATGAGATTTTGTCAACCCATTGGTTTTGCTGCACCAACCCACCTAAAGTCCAGAACCTAAGAATTTTTGCTTTCACATGTGGAGGAGGTGCTGCAGTGATCTACATTAGGGTTTTTCCTGGAGAAATTTTTTCTCTTCAATCCTGGCACCAACTATTCCTATTCTGTTGCTTTCTCTCTCTAACTCTCCAGGTCCCCTCCTCTAGTCCCTCTTTGTGTCATTCACAACTAGTTATTCTACAACATACAAGATTTCATTCTGGGAGCTGCTGGAGCACTGAGAGATTGTGATTGACAACATGAGGGAGAGATTGAAGAAAGGGTTGCCAACTGTAGATTCATGGAACCAGGCATGGTCGGGTCGGAAAGGGAAACAAGTGCAGAAGACACTGAACAATCTCAAGGTTACCATCATCTGTGGCTTTGTCACAATCCTTGTACTGCGAGGAACCATGGGTGGTACCAGCTTCTATGGCCCAGCAACCACCCAGGATGAGAACCTGGCCAGTTCAAGAGAGACCAGACGAATCTTGGCTGCTCAAAAGTTGGACGAAGAGGAGGAGGATCCTGTGGTTGATCCTGATGTGCCTTACAGCATTGGGCCAAAGATCAAGGACTGGAATGAGCAGCGTGCACTTTGGCTGTCAGAGAACCCGCACATAGGAGCAAAGACTGCAAATGGCAAGGACCGGTTTCTCCTTGTCACAGGCTCTCAGCCACAGGTTTGTGAGAATGCCGTGGGTGATCACTACCTGTTGAAATCAATCAAGAACAAGGTTGACTACTGCCGACTCCATGAGATTGAGATCTTCTACAACATGGCACATTTGGACAAAGAAATGGCCGGCTTCTGGTCCAAGCTACCCTTGATCCGCAAGTTGATGCTTGCTCACCCTGAGAGTGAATGGATTTGGTGGATGGATTCAGATGCCATGTTTACTGACATGGTATTCGAAATCCCAATTGACAGGTATAAAGACCATAACCTGGTGGTCCATGGATTCAAGGAGAAAGTTTACCAAAACAAGAGTTGGGTGGGTCTGAACACTGGCAGCTTCCTTATGCGAAATTGTCAGTGGTCTTTAGATCTGTTGGATGCATGGGCTCCTATGGGTCCCAAAGGTCCGGCTCAAATGGAAGCTGGCAAGCTCCTCACCCAGAGCCTTGCAGGAAGACCCAAATTCGAAGCTGATGACCAATCGGCACTTATTTATCTACTCATAACACAGAAGGAGCTGTGGGCCAGCAAAGTGTATCTGGAAGAATCATACTACCTGCATGGGTACTGGATGATCATTGTGGACAAGTATGAGGAGCTGATGAAGAATTATCATCCGGGTTATGGTGATGACCGCTGGCCCTTTGTTACACATTTTGTGGGTTGCAAGCCTTGCAACAAAGTTGGTGACTACCCGGCTGAGCAATGCTTGAAGCAAATGGAGCGCGCTTTCAACTTTGCTGACAACCAGGTCTTGCAACTGTATGGCTTCCAACACCAGAGTCTTGGGACTGGCAAAGTGAAGCGCATTTGGAATGACACTGCTGATCCTCTACACCTACTAAGTCCCTGAGAAGCAAAACTTCAGCAGCAGCAGCAGCAGCAGCAGCAACTCAGATCTGCCAGGGATGGTGATCAGATCAAAATGTAAGTGCAAAAATATCATTCATTGCATTGCATTTGTGCGTTTAGAAGAATCATGTGAACTTCAAAAGGAGGTAGCTGCATTTTTGCAAAACCATTTTTTTCTGCAGATTTTACATCGCACAAACTTCTGATAGAGCCATTGAAGTTGAGAAAAATACTGTTTTCTCTATTTTTGCGGCATCACTTTACCTCTCTCCAAAGTCATGAATGGTTTGTGAGGTCTGCAATCCTCAAAGACCATGTAAGAAGACCTTTGCTCAGAATTGGCTTCTAGCAAAAGCATTCATAAACCCTAAACCCTAAACCCACTACTTCCAATTTTAGCATCCTCACTTTCAGGGTAAAAAGAGCTGTAGTAGGAACTTGGCAAAGTCCAACTTACTCTTTCCTTGTAAGAAATTTTTTTAAAAATATAAACAAAAACCAAGGGCTCCAGTTTCTAAGGAAGAGTTCACTACATTCCCGAGTTTGGTTCTAGCTTTGTTTTGGTGCAGTTTGGTGCTTATAAGGCAGTTTTGCATGTGCATCATTGTGTAGGTGAAGAGGTGAGTGAAGTAGTTAATCAAGGAGTTCAAGGAATTCAAATGTTACACTGAAGAAATTATAATTATATTATCTACTATTGGATAACTTCATTGAAAATTAATGACCATATATATATATATATATATATATATATTCATTTGTTTATGGCATGTTTAGGGGTTTAGGGTTTTAGGGTTGCAAATGACCTGATCTTTTTGGGTCTTGTGGCTTACTTCTTGAATCACCCATCCAAAATTTTAGTATCTATTGTCTTTTCTAGTTTGAAGTTGATATGTACTACTATTGTTTCCTTGGATGCAACTAGTGTGGGGTTGTGCAGTTGGCCGAATTGAATGATACAAATTTTGAAGAGGGAAAAATGGTACACACCTTCTTCAGCCTGAATCTGAAATCTAATTTTCATTCATTTCCTGGCAAAACATGAATGTTGGGTTTTTTCTTTTTGGTTTTGTAGTAGAACATGAATGTGTGTTGGACATAGCTATCTATTTTCGTGAATGTATTATGTTCTGGACAATTTTTTTGGAAACCATGTCATCAATAAATACTGGATTTCAGGGTTGTGGATTCAACTTCAAATAACCAGTACGATAAGAATTAAGGGACTTTGAAACTTTTAACTCGAGGGGGCATCTTTTCTGTGACTGGAGCTCTTTCTGCAAATGCATCAATCTCTAGTTTTCGCAATATTCTTTCAAAGTACACCTTTGTTGCAACAACAACACAAGGGAACTTTTATCAGGTTCTGATTTTCATCCGCTGGATTCTTCCTCCAAGGAATTGTCCTTTGGAACAACTGCCACTCCACACATCCTTCTCCATCATATATTCAAGCTCATCAAACTACAGCAGCACCTGCAAAGAGAAATTAGAATGTTGCATCCAAGATTCAAGGGTTTGGTCCCCGATCAAGTGGGCCATGAACCTTGCTCAATGCCTTTTGGTTCTGGTTGATAATAAATGTTGTGTTGATGTTGCTCAATGTTTTTAGTTCTTTGATCTGGTATGAACTGCCAAATATCTCAATATTTGAGAGAATACTAACCCTATCTCTTTCCTTAGTCTCAGAAAGGTGAGGGAGTATGCCGAGAGGAAGCTGTCTCTGACTAAATAGAAAGCTAGTTCTGAACTGATGAAAAACAGGTGCTATTTTTTTATTCACCAGTAGAATACATGCTGTGTGCATTGTACACTGTATTTTCAAAATCCTCATTTAGTGAAGCCACATTAGCAGTAGCAATTGATGACTCTAAAAAATTGACAGACATGAAAAATGGAAAACTTCACTAACCTTTGATCACTCCTGTCTACTGTTTCCTCGAAATTCAACTGCCCGACAAACGCACTTGTCCAATTTGGTGGATGCTAGAGACAATATAGCATGCATGACAATGATACACTTGTGCCAATCGTGAAGCAGGAGTTCACTGGTGTGATGTGTCTTGTGGGTTGCCCAATGACAGGAGGAAGCATGAGGTACTATCCTCAAAACTGTGCAAACAAACCACCTGTTCACACTTTGCAAACCTTGGGTGGGTTCAAAAGGCCTATGGGCTTCTGCTTTACACAGTCACAACACAAGTGGCACCCAACACAATGTGCTTGAAATTCTTTCAAAAAAATCTGTTGATGATACTGAAATTGAGCCCCACTACTCATTTGTCAATTGACAAAACGTGACTTTGAACCATCGCACTTTTCAAGGAAATCTTCCACAATTGGAAACACCTCTCGCTTTGCCTGCAACACAAACAGACATGAGCTGCTAACTTGGGGTTGCTTTATTTACATTGCATTCTAGACAAGGAGATATGGTGTAATCAGAGGACTTCTGATAGCATTGTTTTTTGTGACAGTTATATATGGGAACTGGAGTGTGCAAAAGACATTTGGCAGTTTGGAAAAGGAACTTACTGTACGGGCACACAGTAGATCATAGTGTCCATAGTGGCGCTCATGCTTCCCTCCAAACAACTTGTAGGTGACAGTGGCCCCAGGGAATGCCTTGATAGTATCTAAGGGAATGACAGGATTTTCATCAGCACACTACCTGATCCCATACACACTTCCTACACACAATGGGTCTTTCAATGCAAAAGAAACCCAATGATGCATGTCAAGGAACCTTACCGAGAACAGCAGGAGGGGGACAAATTAAGTCTAGATCGCCAGCTATTGCAAGGACTGGAACTTTGCAGCTTTTCAAGCCATCTTTGTATATAACTGTCCCTGATCGGTCTCGTAAACCCCCTGGCTGGAAAACTGTTGCCAATTGTAATAATAACTTCACAGGAACAGTACCTTCATCAGCAACAACCAGTGTGAGAAAAATGCTGCTTCCAAAACATGGTTTCAGCAAATTACAATGAGATGAGAGCAGCACAATGACAACTTGTCGTCACACGTCTCACAATATACAGTCTACTACTTCAGAAGCGGAGACACCAGCAGCTGCCTTACAGAAGTTATTCAACACTAGCTTCTTGAAAAGAGCGGGGTCCATCATTTGGCGTGCTGAGACTTGGTAGCCCAAATATGACAGTGCATAAGGAGGCCGTGAGACCAATGGATGGAGAGCACTCATCAATGCCCCCAGAGGTATTACTGGCACATTGAACAATACAGCTGGGTCTGCCTGCACTCTCCACCTCACCACTTCAAAGACCAATTCACATGCACAACTTCATCTATTGCCCATTTGATTCAGAAATTGAACACTGCTGGCTACTTGAGCTACCATTCATTCCATTTCTTTTGGGGTGAATTGACAAAATGAAATTTCCCTTACAGATGCAACTTTCACGTACTACTATGTAGTCTTCTTCTATTGGCAGCCACTTACCAGAGGGAGAAGATGCTTCAGGGAGGTGTCAGACACCCCATAATCTAAAGACGATGCCACTGTGACAGCTCCTGCAAGTACTGCTTGCTCAGCTGCCACAGCATGTAGACTGATCAGCATGAGGACCAAACTATGCAACCTTTGTCTATGCAATATTCAAATCTGTCAAACATATTTGTAACCAAAACTGTGCATTTCACTCTGACTCAAGACCCAGCACTTTGCCCCTTGTCTTCTCCCTAGCTAGGAAAGAAGACACCACTAAAGAATCAGGATAGCTGCAGCAAGCATAGTTGATCTTGATAGACCATCAGAGATGGGGCCTCCAAATATGTGCTTGCACCTACCATGGGTGGCCAGCATAGCATACAGGAGGATGCCGCCCATCGAGTGGCCAACACCCAAAACTTTGCCATCTCTGCTTGCACTATGGCTCAACACATAATCCATCTGCATGCATATTTGGCACCCAAGCTCAAGTGGAAACTAGAAAACCATGTGGAACAGCAGAGATGTTTATGCAAGTGCTTCAAACTGAAAGGATGCTCAGAAGTGCTGCCTACCAAAATAAAACCTTTAGAAATACAAATGAAAGCAGGCACTGCAAGTAATATCAGCTCTAAGAATAACCTTGAGTTCACACAAAAAAAAGGAATTTTCCACTGAATAATAACAAGCTTTTTACCGCTGCTGGAACATCCTCCATGAGGTAGTTGTCAAAATCCCAATCATACTCTGCAATGAGATCAAGAATCTCCTGAAACTCGCCAATTGTTGCATTCAATGTCTCCTGTGGAGAAATTCTCATTACAAATCAGAATTTCAGAACTGGGGGAGAAGGAATGTACATTATTCTAACCATAATCATAAATGACATTTACAGTTCCAAGTGTCTGCTTTGCACATCACATTCACTCACTAACATCAAAGCGAGTACCTACCTTCCAAAGGAGATCTGTGCTTATTATAGTATCTTTACCTTGCTCTACAAGTAGCAAAAAGCAGAACCAGTCATACATACCTGCAAGTTCGAAACTCTTGGTGATACAGAACGCTGTCCTTCTTCCAGCAACAGTGTAACCCTCTTTGTTAAGTCTGCAATTTGAGTTGAGAGTGTTGAATTGTTGTAGCGACCTTCCACAAGGCTTGTCAGTCGTTCTCTTAGCTCTCCAAGTCGCCCAGTCAATACACCGTCCTCCAGAAGAGAAGAGATCTGCATTCTTCAGATTTTTTGCAGTGCTCAAAGAGAGGCGATAGGCAGTAGTGACACACAAAGTATGACTTCAAAAACTATAGGCAGTAGTGACACACAAAGTATGACTTCAAAAACTAAGGAAAACTAGATGGGTGGATTTGCAGAGGACCAAAACAGATGACAGACTGCTTCACTAGCACCAAGAAAGCAAGAATCACACTTTCCCAGTTGGGACTCAGTCCTAATACTGACCTTCTCAATGAATCTAGCTGAGAGAAGCTGTGACTGCCCTTCACTGACCAAACCACTCAGTTTCTGTGATAACTGCAGCACTGAATTAGTGAGGCGTGTAGCCATTGTCTCTTCATCTTGCAGAGAGTCATCAACTTTCTCCATTGCCTTTGTCTCTTGACCCAATACAGATTCATCATTTACTTTCTTGACTGATGTTATTCCTTGGGTGTCTGCAGATTTTTGTACTTCTGTCATGATTTCTGTTGTCTCTTGAGCTGCCATGGGTTTGTCTTCTTTCTTGACTGCCATCAACTCCTTTTCTTCTACAGCCTCAACATTTCCCTGGAGAGAACTTCTTTGCTTCTTCTCTTCTGTTGTTGCTCTCCTGTTGGTGGCAGTCTTGACCGTTGCTTTAACAAAAGCATCTTGAATTGCTCCTGTGAAAGTTCTGGAAGTCCCACCAAGCTCACTGGAAGTGGGTTCACCTTCTCGTTTGCTCAGCCCTGCACCCCTAACCTCTAGAATCCATGTGTCAAACCCTGCTCCTGAAAGATAGCGCGCCAAAGACACCTGCACAAGTCCCTCCCCAATGCACAAAAAGTTGTCTTCTCTAAATTCCTGACAGCTGCGGTAGTGTCAAAGGAAAATCATACATCACCATAGCTGCAGAAGAAAAAGGAATAAATCTATCACCATCCTCCTCCCTCTCTCCTTTACGGTTTCACCCCTTGTTCCAAACATATTGGCTTAATCCTCTAACTCAAGTACAAAAAAGCACAGATTAAAATTCATCATGGAAGAACTGAGAGAAAAAAATATCCAGCAGAATCTATGCCTTCTCTCTCAAGTACATGACATTGTGTATTTATGTACTCACACTAGGATCCAAGTCAAACCCGATTGCATTTGTGCCAATGCCAGAAAGCATCAACACAGGATGATTTCTCTTTGGACCCTGCAAATTTCCACACAATTATGTCAATTCCACAGCAGCAGCAGCAATTGTTGTTCAATCATGAAGTCGAATCAGTAATCCAATCCAATTCATGAGATACTGTAACCTCAAGTAGGCAAGCACGTTCTTCACACTCTTCTTTACTGCTGAAAGAGATGAATATCTACAACATCACTACCCACAAAACAAGAGTGGAGACGGGACACTGAGAAACCCTAATGAATATAGCTGGGGCAGCAGCAAATACTAGGGCAAAACCTTGGAAGCTCATTCAAGAATTGAGGAGAAAAATGGCCACCACAACTCATCAACACCACCAAGGGTACAAAAAACTACTACATGCTCTAGAAACATTCTCACCGCCTGCATCATTATCTGTCATGCAGTTCAAACCATGCATGCAAGAGAACCTCACAAAACATGAACAACACAAAATCAAAACAGCACGACAAGACAATTCTTCCTGGAGACTTCCAAGATTCTGCCATGAATCTGTACATCATCAGGATATTCTTCTTGGAGACTTCTAAGATTCTGCATGAATTTGTAGTACATCATCATCAGGAAGGATTCTGTATGAATCTGTACGCAATCATGATCATCAGGATCATGAGCACACCATGGTGCAAAAGACAAAGGATCCAAGAGGCAATACAGAACTTCTTCTTCCCCCACAAACCCTTTTCCTTGCAAACCCCAGAAAGACAGGCTCCTGAACTCTCCACAAGCATCCAAGAATTTTGTCCAGGGTTTTGCCAAGGTTCATGTGGAGGTTTTGGGTTCTAGCAATTGCACTGGATTCAGGGAATTCACAAGCAGATGCAGCAACAACCAGAGAGACATTGCAGCAGAAGAGAGAATGCAATCTGCAGCAGCAAAAGAGCACCATGGAGAGAGGATGCAATCTTACCTTAGCAGAAGGAAGATAGCGCCAGAGAGAGAGTCTCCAAGGAGTGCCAGGAACCGCAACATAGTGTAACTCATCTGCCGTGCACTCTTCTGGTTTGCCAAGCTCCTTCTTGTTATTAGCTTCTTCGTCTCCTGCAGGCGGCATCCCTCCTGCTGCTTCCTTCTCCATCTCCTTCAGCGTCTTCATCTTCTCTTGCTGTTGTTGTTGGTCTTCTTCTGCCCGCCGTCCAAGGCTGGCAAAGGGGCGCACTGCACTCCATCTCCAATTCCAATGGCCGAGCTTTTGAGATTCTGGAACGACACAAGACTTGCTCCCAACAACAAGCTTGTTGAGGAGTGATTGCTGACGGAGGAGTTGTGGCGGAAGCAGCAGAGACGAGGTCTGGCATGCCAGAGTCCAGGCAGCAGTAGTGCTAGTAGTATTGATGGCGGCAGAAGAAGAAGAGCGATGAGGAGGAGGACACAAGAGCAGCAAACGAGGAGAGGAGGGAGGTAGTAGACACGGAGCTGTCCAGCAAGAACAACAACAACTGCGGAATGCAAAACCTCCTCCTCGTCCACAGCTCATGTTCTGCATCTCCGCGAGCGTTCTTCTTCTTCCTGTTGTTGTTCTTCCTCTTCCTTCTCGCTCAGTCTCAGGAATGGCAACCTGTGAAGAACCTCATACACAGACAGACAGACAGACAGACAGAAGCTACAAGTCTTCATAAGAGACCCAACTGCAAAAGCCTCTCTCTCTCTCTCTCTGCGCGTGTGTCTCTCTTTCTTTCGACGTGGGCCCGATTTGTTTGTAGCTAGCTGCTCGACGAGTGTCGCAGAGAGAGATCTCCATAGTGTAATGGGTGATCGATGCCCTAGGTATTCATTAGTTGCGGAAGGCTTGATATCTGACAGAAGAAGAGTCTTCCTGTTGAAGAACTAGGGTCATCAGAAGTGTGTTTGTTTCTCACTACATACATGATGGACAAGCTGAAGAAGACAAGGCCAGCAGAGTTCAGGAAGCTGGATGTGTTTGTTCTTGGTCCAACTTTGCTTGACAGAAGATTTTTCACAACCTTTGCTTTCAAGGACTGGGAGATCATATCTGGTAACCGTAATCTGCAAGATGCACAAGAGGAGGAGAAGAATGAATTTTGTCCGTGTGATGAACATTCGATTCATTGTTGCAACCTCAGAGCTCAACAGGCACACAGAAGGTGACATTATTTTGCCTCAGGTATGTTTCCTTGCATTGATGCTTCAGATCTGTTTCAGAAAACTCACTCCTGCCTTTGACCACTCTCTCAAGCTCACATCCTTTGATATCCAGGAAACCTCCCATGATCATGTTCTGTAACAAGAGCCTGTTTGTCAGGTGAAGATGATGAAGCAGACAAGATCTAGAGACAATAATAGTACTAATGTCATCTTCACAAGCTTCCTCGTGATTGTTACTACCCCAAGATGGTTTTGGTAGCAAGATTTGACATTCAGTATGTTTTCATCTACACCGAAGACCGGGGATTTGAAGAAATGTGTCATGCATGCGGATGGTGGCAATGTTCCTATGATATTGTTTCAGGATAGGTGATCATCATGTGGTGGTGGTGGTGCCAAGGGTTTTGCATAATGCATTGCATTCAGGTGGGTGTGCTTGTTCCTTGGTTTTTGTTGCTGTGATATTGTTGCAGGAGAGGTGATATGCATGCTCTGGTGGTGGTGCCAAGGGTTTGGTAAAATGCATGTCATGGGTGGGTGCAACTGTTCCTTGGCTTTTGTTGCTGTGACTTTACAGGAGAGGCGATCATGTGCTGGTTGGTGGTGCTAAGGGTTTAGTAGTCTCATCACTTTCTTGCGGGTCTGTCTAATAGCTTCTCCTCACATTGCAGCTGTGATCTAATTTCCTCAAGTTAGGAAACAACCTAGAGAGGAGAACATAAGTAACCAAAACTGACCTACCTGCTCGTAGATTGGAGATGTGAATGTAACTAAAAAAACACAGTGGAGGCAGGGGGATACAACACAAAAATATATATTGAAATCTAGGGAGATGCAATAGGCCCCCAAGTTTCCTACAGTTTCTGAACTTCATCATGGATCTGAATAAAGATTCAAGCCCAAAGCATGGAGTGGTTTTTTCCCTTCCCCTTCGCTGGACTATGAGATCCAGTTATTCACAACACATAATTTCAATAGCTTTTGGTTTGCCAACCCTGTTTTGTGTCTATGGATCTACCAACTTGGTAAGTTGAAAAACAATTCCCAACTCTTCTTACGCTGCTGAATCCTTTTGAAGCCAGCTTAGTTGTACATGCAGTGGACATCATATACCCATTTGTAGATTAGCTGATATCAATTTTGAATCCTCTAAGCTTCTCTGGATAAATCTGTAGATCATGATTCTGCATCATAAATGACAAATTGGTTCACAGCTTCTCAGGAAAATCTGGAGATGATGGAACTCCTCAATCTGCAAGTTATGTCAATTGAGGCTGTGTGGGAATTTTTCAAGTGGATTTTCTGGTTTGATGAATTTGTTCTAGAAGAGAGGAGCTGTGCACTCAAAAGGTGGAGTTGGGTAGCGTGCAGTGTCAGTGCAGTAGTTGTAAATCATGTAGTTGGTCGTCACCCATTGCAGTTGGGTTACACGATACGATGGTACTGATTGGTACTCTTGGGCATTCCACCACGTTCCTGCACATGAGAAGTTGAAGAGAAATTCTTGAGACTGCATGTAAAATATCCTCCTAGCTAGACTTCTCTTGTGTGTGATGAAGATCCATCAAGAGAACTTAGAAATGTTGAGGTATTCAAGAAGTGGAGTTGAAGTGTTTGCATGCAAATACTATTCTAGAAATGTGTAACTAGTGGAGTAGTGTTTTGAGACAGGAATTTCAGTGATGACAAGAGCTGGTAGTTGCAATCTGTTGTTCTAATGGTGTACCTGCTGGAGGATTGCTGCAGGCAGTTGGGGAGGTGGCTTCAAAGACACATGAGTCGATGCCATAGTTTGAGTAGGATGACACAAAGGGAGCTTGAGAGTAGTCAATTGGCACTTTGCCACCTTGAGTAACCCAGCCGGAGGCATCGAAGGAACTTGAATAGACACCCACACCTTGTGAGTTTGGGTAAGCTTGGCCTTCATTCTCATGATTCTGGAACACCCTGATTATCACATCATCCACATACATTCTGCACATCGAGCACCAAGTTCTCTTGCGGTCAGTCTAGAGCCTAGTCTCTGAGCAACAATGGAGTTCACAGAATCAATCTTGGAAGTCAAGTGATTTTTTGTTGGCCATGAGGTTCAGGGTGTGGGTGTGTTCAATCACCACCAACAACAGTGTGTCTTTCTTGCATCCTTGCTCAAATGTGCAGAGTTTCTAACTGCCAAACTGCACTATAAAGAGGGAAGTTGGGTAGGATTGGGTTTGATGAGGTCCTGCAACAATGAGCAGTACTTGAGCTTCATTGCAATGCTCACACTGTCACAAAGACTCTTGTCAGATGCTTCATACATTTACCAGACACAGTATGAGCAGTGTGTTTTGGCTCTTTATCTCAATTTGTCATTGATTAATCAAGACAAAATTTCCTTCTTGTTGTGCTTCAGGGTGAGATCTTGTGAGCACATCATTTGGAAGCCTCCTAGTCCCAGCAGTAGGAAAAAAAATTGGCAGATTTGTGAATGATTGTTACCAGTTGCTAAACATGATTTGTTACTGCAACATGGGGAGGATTATAAAAGAACTACTTACGAGAGGGATTGGGGGTTCCAGATGACGGTGTAAGTGTGAAAATCAGCGCGTGGGTCAAACCAGAGGTTGATCCGCTGCTCTCTGCCACCCACACCTGCTGCAAAGATATTGGTCTGCAGGACATAGGGCTGGCCTGAGGAATTGCCAAGAAACTCGAAGTCGAACTCATCATGAGCGTTTCCTGGTGAAGAGAGCTGCACCACATGCAACCATAACACCCATATCCAGCTAAAACCTTAGAAATGCTGATGCTTTCAAAGGAAGACTCCAAGAAAAAATTCCACACAGAAGGGGAAAATTACAGGGACTCTGAAGTCCAGACTTTTGTAAACTTTGGATTTGATCCCTGCAGGTTGTTATTGCAATGATGAAATCGAAGAAGTCTAGAATGTGATGAGACTGGTCATGAATCCAATGTTGCAGGGATGATTCTCTGATCAGCTGGCTAAAATAGAACTAGATTCATAAGACAGTTTTCAGTACAAGGACTCAGATTCAGCTGCAAGGAGAATCCCAGGACTCATCATCCCTCCTGAAGGATCTAGTGAATCATGGTCTCTAGCTGATTGCTGGCCAGGTTTTGCAACCAAGAGATGTGATGGACTCCAGCAGTCTGAAATCCTTTACATTCTTCATTCAAGCATCATCACAAGTATTGATCATTGCAGTCAATTGAGTTGTGAAAAAGCAGCTGTGGGATGACTAGAGATTGAGATATGCTCACGTAGAATGCAGTGAGCACGCCTGCTGAGTCATTGGGTACAAGCTTCAGACCCACCCGGAAGTAACCAAACAAGTACCTATTCAACGACTGCACTGCAGTTCCTGCAACAGCAGAAAAAAAAGTAAAGTGAGAACATGAAAAACAACTGAAGCCCATTCAGAAAAAATGCTGCATCATAATAGATGTTGAAGAGTGCAGCAAGGGAATAAGACAACAACACTATCTAGGGAAGCAAAGCTGTTGAGCTGAAATCCAGAGTGAGATCAGATGAACTTTTGCAAATGGTTCACTTTTGCAAAGAGATCATCAGAAGTTCACAACATTCTCGTCTGAGATCTTGTAGAGAAAAATATAGTATTGCGGCCTCACCACTCTCTTTGGTAACAGCGAGCTCCAGAACGTCGTTCACAACCCACACATTGGAAGGTTGCCAGGCGACGAAGAACTGGTTACTGTACTGCGATTCTGCGAAGGTGGTGTATGTTGTTTGCGCGTCACTACCCTTCATCATCATCATCATCATCATCATCATCGCACAGCAGCTCAACATGAGAAAACCCATCACGCCAGTCGAGTTCAACACCACTGATCTCATCGCTGCCGCAATCTTGAATTGCAGATGATCCCGTGCAGGAACAATTCTACGAATCCGACTCGACTGGAAACCAAACTTCTCGAAATTCAGAACTTCGCACAATGTAAAACCGACCCACCCACCCAAGAGAAAAGGAAAAGGGGGAAAGAAAACACGCAAGAAAACAACTGCAGCGTCGAGCTCGGTCGATGCTTTCTTGATGAGTGATGATCAGCTAGTTCTTGCAATCTTGTTGTTGATAAAAACACATGTAGTGCGACATTTTCCAGCTGCTCACTGCAACGTTGAATACACGGAATGCAGCAGCTTGCAGCTCCAATACTACTGGCGTCAAGCTGCTGCTGAAGATGAAAAACTGCAGCAGCACTTGGGGTGTGTGGATCGAGTAGCACAACTAGTGCACTCAGCTGCTACAATCCTGATCTCGATGATCTTTCTCTCTTGTCAACAAGGACTATAACAAGTACAAGATGCTGTACTAATAAGTCTACTACTCTTGCTGCTGCTGCAGGCGTATTGATTGCTGTGGCAGCTTAAGTCCTGCAGACTTGGATATAAATATAATGAAGATTCAGACAAACTGCAGCTCAGCTCATGGATTCAGACAACACTGCTGCTGCTGCTGCTGCTGCTGCTACTGGAGGATTGATCAGAGAAAGCTGGAAAGCTGTGGAGCTGCTGCAGCTGCTCTACATGGATTCAGATCACGACTGCACTGAGTGAGTTTGCAGCAGCAGCAAGATGGATTGAGTACTTATAAGAAGAGATTTACACTGACAAATTGTAGAATCAGCATTTTTTTTTTACCTTCTTGCTTATCATAACCTCCATCATAACAACAATGGTAATGTTTCAAACTTCTGCTGATTGCCATATTGATCACCTGGCAACTACTACTGCATCAGCAGCAGCAGCAGCAACAGCAACAACAACAACAGCAGCAGCAGCAACAGAAACAGCAGGATCATTGCTCAATCAAAGGGCCACCATGATCCTGCTGGTAGCATCAGCAGATTTAGACTGCAACATAATTTGCATCAGACGACTACAGTACACCTCCATTATTGATGATTATTACATGATCTAGAATTTTTCCTCTCTCTCTCTCTCTTTCTAAGAATTTCTAATCTCTCTCTCTCTCTCTCTCTCTCTCTCGCACCTTTTTTTTCTTTTTTTTTTTTGGGTTTTGGGTTTTGGGTTTTGTTTTGGTTTTGTAATCCTGATCCCCAGAGGTTTCAAACTAGTTGCTTATACGATCTTCTGATTCCTCTTCTTCTTCTTCTTCTGCACTTCTTTCTTCTTCTTCTTCTTCTTTGCTTTGAACTTCCTTTTTCTCTACTGTCACAAACTTTGCAGCACTGACAGAACTGTCTAACCCAGAAGAAGGGTCAATTTTTAACCCAGATCAAAAATGAGGTCCCACATGGTTTTCTCCTTTTGTGTCTCCTTTGTCTTGAAGATATGAGTGAGTCTATGTGAGTGACTCTACCAAGTTGATGTGGTAAATTGGGATTGGTTGTTTTTTTTTTTTTTTTCCCATTGATTTAACCCTTAAACATCAACTAAAGTCGACAAAATAAATTTTAATCTTAATTTTAATTTTTAAAAATAAAATTAAAAAGTGGACCAATTTGGTCCGCCTGATGTATGTTTAAGGGTTTAAGCTGCTCTGCTATTTCTTAACAAGTGTTTATTGGGTCTTGTGTTGTTTTAACCTGTGTTAATTCTTAACTAGTGTTTGTGGGCAACCCTTGTTTCAAATGTTGTATTATTCATTTCAAAATTTATCAATTAGATGATTACACAATGGTCTTGGTGAATCAACACTTACATTGGTACTATGGTTAAAACTGAAAACCCAAAGGTTCAATTATGGGTTATGTCTAAACTCTTAACCTTATAAATATACACTAGATGTACACTAAAAATCAGGATCTCTAGAAGAGGCCCCAAACTAACTAACGTTTCCCACGTTTAAAATAGCCTCTAAGAAGCTTCACCCAAGAAGGTGAAGGTAAACCCTAAACCCTAATCAAGTTACATTGTGATATTTCAAATATGGTTGTGTAAACAATGTCACAAATTTTCAACTTCATTTAATTTATCACTTTAAAACATGTAAATTAAGCACCGGATGTGCTTCAAATGGGTCATTTGATTTGTGATTGCACCTAACATCATAATATTATATTTTCAAGTGCTATCAATTAATATTTTTTTTTAAGTCTAAATTTATAGCTGGTGTTGAGTGTTTTTACTTCTTCTCTGTAATTTTGGCAACTTTTTGTAGTACATTTTGATCAACCCAATCTTTTTTAAAAAATGAAAATTTTGTGGATTTTTTTGGTGATATGAGAGATCCTCTCCACTCCTAGTAGGAAAAACTCTTGTACCCACAATTGGAGATGAATTGTAAGAGGTAGTCAAATTGTGTGAAATTGCACTTTTGACACTAAGTTTGCTCAAGGTAGTGAGTGATGATACCTGCACTACAAAGCAAAATGATTGCTTTTCATTGGCCAATGATAAGGATTGGGTGAGATGATGAGACTGGAAGGTTTCTCGGTTTATATTTGTTTAATTTTTCACCAGAAATGGGTTGCGGAGACAGAAATAATCAAGACCGAATCTTGAATGTCATGAATAGTGATAAGGTGACACCAATGAAGGTGGTTTCATATTGCACCGAATTACTTTCACACTTTGTGTCAATTCTCCTTTTGTTATTTAGTTATAGATGCTAAAAATCATGTCTAATAAGCCCAGTATTTATTTCTCACATCATCCAGTAATGATTTTTTTAGATTTTCCTAATTTCACCAATAAAACTAAAATTGGGATTGCAAAAGGTAGGAGACTACTAATAGCAACCAACCTGGACCAATCAAACAACCTAAGCAATCAACAGTGCAAGTGTTAGGTTTCATTATGCCTTGTTTCGGCATCAGTTTCCTCTGCCAAAAAATGCTGGGCCAAAACCATTTTGCTGAGCCAAACTGGCATGTTTTGACTTTTCTTCATCCAAAACTTGCTGCAGAGTGCAGGATGGAGTTGCTCTAAGAGCTTGTAGGCCTGTAAACTTCATAAGTTGGGAAATATAAATAGTTGTTTCTGTTATTGGACAAAAGGCATGTTATGGAAAGGGCAAAAAACTCACAAACACACACACACACACACACACACACACACACACATCTTCTGCAAGGAAGTGAGCTTTTTAAACATCTCTTAGGCCTAATTACAAGCTTTTAACATTCGGGGAAAAAGCTAATATCAAAGTTTGAAAAACCGTAAGCATGTCAGATTTCTACATGGAAGTTCCTCGTATTTACAATGTCAGGTTTCTCAAAGGCTGTTTTTTTCTTCTCTAGTGCAACTTAATAATACTACTGACAGTTTCCTGAGTCCGTTGAATGAATTGGAGTATGTGAAGATATATGGGGGTGGGTGACCAACACGGTTAATTTTTATTTTTTAAAACTCAACTTGGAACAACCCACACGGTTTGTTTTTTTTTTTAACTTTAAAGCAACGTCAAACAACAACCATGTCGGACTCCAAACTAGTACCACGCTTGGCAGGCAGCCCGCCACAACTATTGCTGGAGTAGTACACAAATTGGGTGCAGGGGGGGGGTCTAAAAGATCAGCTATCGATGTTATATTAAACTGAGCTTGTGACAAAATTTTATGGGGAATCCCACAATTTGCATGCGAGCTTTTATACTCTAAACGACAAAATGGGAGTTGAGAAAGTGAAAAAGAGTTCATCTAAAACTTTTGCTTGTCAGTTGTTTGGGTGGTAGTAGTAGTAGTAGTAATATGAATCCAAGGAAATGAATCCAAACACAACAACATTGGATTTCTAACATTTTTTTTCCCTTCAAAGTTTGAGTAGCACTAAGCCATGATAAAGGGTTTTGAGAGAGAGAAAGAGAAAGCACTTAGATTCCGTAGTGTGGTGGGGTCTCTCTCTAAGTAGTATTGATTTTTAGTGGAGGTAGGCCTGAGGGCTCAAAATGCAATCTGAAATTTCAGAGCACCAAACAATTGAAAGGGGAAAAATATGAATACCCTTTATAAAATTGGGCATTAGGCCTACCTTCACTCCAGGTCCCAGAAGGGACCAACTAGTTGGGGGACTTGGGGTTGTTGCATATTGCTGGAGAAAGAGAGAGTTGATTTCTACTCTTTGGATTAGGTTGGATAGTTGTTGGCCCACATTTATGAAGGCCTTGCCAAGTTCTCTCACATGACATGTTATGGATTTCTTTGCCTTGGGGTTTGAAGGAGTGTCTGGTCTGTGCTATTGACCTTTTGACATACCAACCTGGTCTTGGTATATGGGTCTCTAAAATAATCAGATACCAGACAAGTTTTTGGTACTATGGTTTTGGTTCAAATTCACATGTCATTCTTGTATCAATTATTTTGCAGGTCTCTCTAGTTTCGTGGTGCAATGGTATATCAATCTGGACTTCATTTGATGCTGCATTTCTAAGTGTCATCATGTAACATACATTTTCATGTATACCCAACATTATAGTTTTAAAATGTGAAGGCCAAATTTCAGCCTTGACAATTCTGGAAGAAACCCAAAATAAAATAAAATAAAATAAAATAAAAATGCTTTGAAGAATTAAGAATCATTTCAAATTGGAGACTCAAATGAGAAAAAATTGTAAGCACATATGCTTTACTACTCATGACTCGTGATCACATACATATATTCTTGAAAATATCTACTCCATTATCATGTCATGTGTAGTCATTGCAAAATGTCAAAAAGAATTTGGAATGTCATGTGCAATCACTAGTTAGCAAAGTATCCCAAAAAAAAACACACACACACACACACAACTAAATATTCAAGTGAATTGCAAAGTGTCAAAAAAAACAAAACACAATTCAATGTTCAAGTGTATTAAATAGTGTAAAAAAAAAGAAACACAACTTGAATGTTCAAGTGCATTACATAGTGTGAAAAAAATAGTGGAAATGTTTTTGTGATCAATTTTGGTAGTCATCTTCAAAGAACCCACCTCCTTAAGCTCATTTTCATGGTCATCTAACAGTTCTTCTTCAACTTTGAAACATTCCATCATTCCCCCAACAACAAGAGAGCAATCAATCCTTGTGTCATTCAGCCAATTCTTCACAATCATCAAGAGCTTGTCCAAGTTTTACACACCCAACCTACACTGCCACAAACCAATTGGAATGTTGGCAATGTTAAAAAAATTCAATTTCAATTTGAGAACATGAAATCCCCAAAAATTGATGCATAAGAAATGCAACATTAGGAAGTTGATTTGCATGGTCTTTCCACCATGATTTCACACCATTATCACACATAGTTATATGACGATACAATGACAATTTTATTTTCACCAAACAAAGACCAACTTCATGTGTATAAGGTGTGTAGTTTCCACAAAGAGTCATCATTGTTGGGTGTCGAAGGAGGAGGGCTTTCTTCATGTATAGGTTTCAAGCACTTGGAAACTTTCACCAAAACCTAATGGTCATACTCTTCTACAATTGTTATTGTTCTATCCTTACTCACATACTCCATGATGCATTACAAGCCCTTGAATCTTGGGTCAAGCTGGAAAACACACATGTTATATATAACAATGTGTGCAACAACAACATTAGTGGTCATAAAAAAAGCTAAAAAAGGTTCCAACACATTAATCACCTCAAGCCCCATTTTTCCATGCATAATTTCCAACTTTGCCTCAAATTTCCCAAACATTTAAAGTGGATTTCGAGATGCTTGAACTTGGTAATCCCTATGCAATCTACTACAAATTGAAAATGCAACAAATAAAACATCTAAAAGTAACCATTATCCTTTGGTTTGGTTCAAAATACATTATTCCACCATAGGTTTATGTCATGACTTTTGTAATGGCCCATGTTGAACCTATCATATTCAAGCCTACAACCTAGAGGTTTGTCGACTATAGTATAGGTTTATGGTAGGGTGAATGCATGGTTGAATGGGACACTTTTGGTGTCACAAGAGTCAGTTTTGCAAGGTGCATTTGTGTTTAATGCTTGTAGTGAATAACACATATTTGAATTTATTAATTGAAAATTGGTAATACATTAACATAATGATTATAAACACATTTGTAAAACTAAAATTTGAAAATAATGTATTTATATCAATAGTGTACTTTTCAAATTCAAAAATATGAAGTAATCAATTGATTGGATTGTTAATAAATTGAAAAATTCATAGCGAATTCCATTCCACAATGTTTATAATGATTGAATATGCCTTGAATAATGAAATAATAAAATTAGATGTTAAATATTTTTCTTTAAAACCTTAACCCAATGGTAGTTATGGATTTTGGAGGGTGAAAATTGGATTTAATTTTCAAAAGTGCTTTTGAAATGGTTTTTGTTGTTTTTCAAAAAATTGTGCCTAATGAACATGTTTTAATAATCTTTACATTGGCCTTCATTCATATGAACTTTATGAGTATTCTTTTTAAGATTTCCAAGTGGCATCCATCATGATAGATGACATTGACAACTTTGATATAGGTTTTGACCTAGTAGGTTTAGGAGGTTTCATAGGTGAGTGAACATTTGATGGTGAAAGATTACAATATTGAAATTTAGAAATTAACAACCATGTCCATTTGATGACTTATTAAAAACTTGTTATGGACTTGTATGGATTCTTTATTTGCCAAAAATGAGCAACTCAACCATGCATTCATTTGATAGCAGAATATTTGATCCAAGGTTTCATGGAAGAGAACAACCTTTGAAACAAATTAGGTTTTGACTATTGTCTTTCATTTTTGAGCTCTCAAGCTAGCCTCTTTACATGTTGATTCCCATTCTTATTTCTCCTTCTTTGATTCTTCACCCATGTTATGGTTTTGTGCAAAACATCTTACATTTGTGACACACTCACTTCTTTCATCCCAATGCCAATTGTAATATCTTTAATGGCATACTAACATGCCTTAAATATTACATGGCCAAAACATGTGTTATTAAAAGGTGAATAAAACTACAATGGTGTACAAGATACAACACTTATCAATGTAGAAACAAAGGTTTTTAGGTTTGTGTATTCATCCTTGACATAAGCAATGATCTAAACATGTTTTTTCATACTAGTGATGCCATGTGTAGGGTTGTAAAAAAGAACACCTTTCTTGGATCGTGTAGTGTTGTTGTTTTGAAGTTTGACCTATAGGGTGATACATGATGCTATTCATTGTTTGAATCATTTGAACATGGACTACTATAGATGGATCATTGAACACAAAGGATGCCCAAGTGGGGAATGTTTGATAATGTGAGAGCCAAGACTTTTGGTTCTTTTGCAATTTGACAAGTTGAACACCTTAAGACACTTCTTGTTTAGCATCAACTTTAACACTTTCAATCATTAGCTTTGAAGTGAATGCTTCATCCATGATGTCAATAGGTTGTTGCACCAATTCATTAGTGATGTTGATAATTGTAAATTTTTCGACCTTCTTCACAATCAAATGAAAAATAAATATCATAATTTGTAAATGTCATTACAAAAGACAAAAACCCAAATGAAAAAGATGATGAAACATTATTCAACCTTAAATCCTAATTCAAACACCTTAAGTCCAACATTTCATGCATGAAACCTTCACAATCTACATTGGTTTTCAATCTACATGGATGTCATTACTATGAAGACAAGAGTAATGAACAAGACCAACAATGTAGAAATAAACCTCTAAAAAATAAAATCATTGCAACACAAAGAGGCCTCTTTAATCTTTTTCTGTAGTTCAAAATTCATGAAATGTAAAAGGTAGATTGAAAACAAAAACAAAAAACTAAATGTAAGCTTCAACAAGGGGTGAAAAGAACTTAGAATAATGCTTGTGCTTGCATTACATTGAAGTTGGAATGTCATATTTCAATTGCAAAATGCCATTGCTTTCAACTTTCAACCCAACATGTCACATTTTATAACTCAAAACAAAAATGATGAATCACAAGTGTGTGCAAAAACATTGATACCAAGGGAGATAGTCACATTAACCCTAAACATTAGGATGCATTTTGGTATTGAACCTATAAAACTAGACTAATCTAAATTCAAATGCGTTTTCGCAAAAGAAATACCAAGGGTGTACTAATATTAGATGAATATTAGGAGGAATAGATATTAGGTTGGTCATGTTGATACCATTGTTGATATTAGGTGTCAACCTATGTACCAACCCAACACTCAGTGTTGGTTCATGTGTAGATGCATTTTGGGTGCAAAAACAAAAGATTTTCAAATGAGAAATGAGTAATTGGGGTTAGTTATGTTTAGTGGTTTTTTTAGGACTTAGAGACATGCTTGTCTAGTGCATCACAAAAAAAACGAAGATTGAAAGTTCGAAAAATTCTAGGTTGGTGTGGGATGTTGGAATAAACCTTTTTAAAAACAAATTAAACTAGCCATATAGTATGTATTTTTTGGAATCTATCAATTTAGCTATGTACATTGTAAATGTTGTGTTCATAAAGGGAGGTCATTGATCATTTATATACTAATGGTGAAAAAAAAGTGTAACAACTTTGGAATATTAGATATCTTGATTTCAAAAGTGGAACTTGATAGAATTTTTTGAACTTTTGTCGTTCTAATATATAATCCTCATCACAAGTTATATAAATGCTATAATGGAAATATTGTTTCCTTCATGGGTACGAGCCATGGTGAAGTATGTCCAAGTCCATTATGAATCATGTTTTTAAACTAAAGTCAAATTGTACTTAGCATCTTCTTTCATTTGTTTTGTGTAATCAACATGTTTAGGAGTTATTCATGAAAAATGTCAACTAGTTCTAACTATTTCAAAACTTCCAATACTTTTGATCAATTCATGATTAAGACTTAAAGAATGTGACTTAGATTTTTACAATTTTATGACATTAAAAAATGGTGATTTTTTTCACACAAAAAATTGCAATTCATTATATATGTTTGACATAAACTTTTTGTCATTACCCAATGTTAAATTGCCATTTTAAGGTAATATATGCCACAGTAAACACCACATATGTACATTATAATGAATGAAACCACAAAGTTTATCTCACCATGTCATGAGTTGCAATGTTTTATGTGAGAAAATCATATTCTCTTGTAGTGCAACACTAAAATTGGGAATGACCATCCATTCCACTTGATGAGCCCATGGGCATGACATTTTGGCACTTGCTTGCTTAATAGCTTCATTTGGATGTTGAGACAAAGATGTATGTTGGAATGCAATTTAGTTGCCTAAATTGGCACTCATGATTAGAAGGTCACCTCAATACAATGAAACATGGGAGGGGGGAGGAGGGTGAAATTTTTTTTGCTTACATTGTACTATGTTTTTAAGATGAAATTAGTTCTTGATATGAGCCTTGAAGGCTAAGACCTCTCTACAACCATTTTACTTTTACTCAATGACTTTGATAATTGACTCAATGTACATCACTCATAGGGGAGAAGAAAACCGGCCATTGGATTCAGAGTTTACACAATGAAGATTTTTTCATAAAAACATCTAGTGAAAATCAAGCAAGGAATGGAATGGTGATAACAAAGTAAAAATTAACGTCATGCAAGAGTGGGCTAGTGCTACACCCAAGGATGGATTTCCTTACAAGAAAAAGATTTGGACATGACATTTGTACATGCATCTTGATATGGCACTCAAAATGACCAAATTTGGTTTTGAAAAAGAAATGAGTAGTTCAAATGTGCTCTCATCGAGCAAAAATAAAACCTTGCAATTTCAAAAGGAAGTCATGTTGATGACTCTTAGTGATGGAGCTCTTTGGGCTAGCTCACAAATGTGTTTCCAAAGTTGGCTCTCATTAGCCACCCTCAATCCTCACCATCCTCATTCATGTAATCTTGAATGCAAGCAAGGAGCTATGTTCTCTAGTCGGAGAAGGAGGAATCCAAACTCTTTTTTGATCATAACATAACCCAAATCCATGTGGCAATGCACAATTGGGCGGCTACCTGAAAAATTCTTAGAAAACCCAATGACAAGATTTTTGAAAGATATTTAAATTTCCACCATCCATGGTCAATCAAATTCCCAAATAGCCAAATTTGGCTTATCAAGTATTATTTTGGATCTAAGACTTTCATATACTTGATGCATCCCAAGTAACCAACAAAAGAAACTCATTAAAACTTCTTTGGCATATTGTTGATCATGTTGAAGCCCCATAGCCTTTTGATGTTAAACATCTTTCACATGAAAATATATACCTATGTGAATGGGGTAAATAAGTGCCAAGTTTGAGCACATGTCCTTCATTTTCCATTAGATAAAAAATACTTGAAACCTTAATCTAATGAGATTCTCAATTGAACATTTGACCCATTTTTATTTTGATACTCAAAAGGCGTGTGTAACAAAATGGAGGTAAAATCAATAAATGACAAAGTTTGAACTTCAAATATGGAATTTGGGGGCAAACAACATTTTAGTAGTAGTAGATGACATAAATTATATTATTATTACATAAGATGAGCTATGTTTCTTCATTTACTTGACATGAATGAGTGATGGCTAATGTACAATTTAACTAATTTTTGGGGGTCTTAATCTCAATTATCCCCAAAACCACTTTGAGATTAATTGATGTTAACTTGATTAGAAATGTATTTTCAATATTGTTATAGATATAATTACCTTCTCTTGGGGGTGGGCTTTGTATGTGACACTTAGTAGCTTGATAATTAATCTTTCATAAATTTTCAAACATGTTGCATGCTTAACATTAGAAATTCGAAGATGGGATTTGGAGCATCCACTAAATTAATTAGCAATAACCCAATTGGCAAGACCATTGACACTCAATTTGATTTGAGGAGTAAAGACTTTGAAGGTATATCTCTAAGGCAACCAAAAAAAACTTAGGCCCGAGAGGGCAGGACTTAATGGATGAATCTAACTAGTGTGGCCTCTGCCATTGGCCCAAGTGTTACCACATCTTCAACTGATTTTTCCTTCCGAAACCTCGTTTTTTTTGGAAGGTTTTCAGCGGCAGAAATCACTTGAAAATCAATTATCTCCCACATTTTGAATCCAAATCTTACCAAATAAGTTCCATTAAATCTTGCTCATCAAGATCTTTCAAACAACACCAAAGGCACATTCCAATTCCTCCGAAACTAATTTTCAGCTAGTGAAGAAATCATTCAATATTCAAGAACTTTTGCACTGCAAGTCCAATCATCATGGAACTAAGCCCATGCACCTGTCCTGGTCGGGAGCTTTCCAAAGACCTCAAGAACATGATCTCAAGAACATGATCTGAAGCATCCTGGTTCGGTGAATCTCGTAACTACAAAACAAAACAAACTACCTTCCTTCATAGATAGATGTGTCGAAGGTCTCAAATAGGGCAATTCCAAAGTTGTTTTGGTTTAATTGACCACCGATGCAAATTGGTCTTCTTCGACACCCCCAATTATTTTGCCACCTCTTTGCTAATTAAAACTTTGCATACTTTGTCGTCTCTTCCTACAAACACACACGTAATCTATTTGCATATGTCATGTAGCGAGCGGCATTTAGGGTGTAGTAGGTACGGTTTATGGTCTTCCTAAGGTCTTCCAATGTTTTGGCCTCTCAATTAAATTGTTAAACTATGTGATGAGCCACATACATAGGGCTTGTTTTTTT
>Ga0116227_10004605_pt1 | contig 29809 bp, 21 predicted proteins | sample S1TSphgellanicum_FD_89693 | JGI IMG/M metagenome (GOLD analysis project Ga0116227, IMG submission 89693) | Host-associated microbial communities from peat moss isolated from Minnesota, USA - S1T2_Fb - Sphagnum magellanicum MG | ecosystem: Host-associated > Plants > Peat moss > Unclassified... | reverse complement strand
TTTTTTTTTTTTTTTTTTTTTTTTTTTTTTTTTTTTTTTTTTTTTTTTCTTTTCCGGGTTCTTTTTTTTTTTTTTTTTTTTTTATTGGTTTTTTTTTTTTTTTTCGTTTTATTTTTTTTGCATTTTTTTTTTTTTTGTTTTTTTTTTTTTTTTTTTTTTTTTTTTTTGTTTTTTTTTTTTTTTTTTTGATGAATTTTTTTTTCTGTGACAGTTATTATTAGAGCTCGACGAGTGCATTATGCACCAGGTTCACACTAGTCGTTATGAAATTCTAATGTGATTGACATGACTATGATAAAAAAACCAATGTTGGGTGGGTACTTAGTTTGGTAGGTTAGAACCATTGGTTCCAAATCTAATTAGTAAAAATTCAACCATGATTGAATTTAATTTTAAGAATTAATTCCAAAACCAAAATTGGAATGAACTGAATTATTTGAAGAACCAAACCTTTAATTGGTTTTTTGGTTCTATTAATGTGTGGAACTAGAATTGAAATTGGGATTTTTGAGGATTTTTTTTTAAAAGACAAATCAAGGGTTATCTAAATTTTAACCAATGGTTAACCACCAGTTCCAATCCAAGTTACTTACAACCAAACTAAAACCAACTTTGGTTTTCATAATCAAAACCAAAATAATAATAATAATAATATTTTTTTGAATAACTAAAATTGGAACTAGATTCCGAGTTCTATTTAATTGTGAAGTCAAAATTTTAAAAAAATTAAGTTATTTTTAAAATCGATATTGGGATTTCTCCATAAAAATAAAAAAACTACCCAACATTGGTAAAAATCCTAGTTTTTATGTATCATTCATATGAGTCTTCTAATTAATCAATTTATAATTATGTTCTTATGTAAGATACAACTCATAATCATTTAATCCATCATTGGTATATTCCATTGTTTTTTAGTGGGCCCTTGTCTTGTAGTGATGTTATTTGGTGAATAGGTGAACATGAACAAGTGAGTGTGAGTAAATCAAAATATTCCTTAGAATATCAAAGGGAAGATTTTTTGACACATTCATTTGACGTGGATTGAATATTCTCTAACATGTCCCAATATGTCACCATGTCAACAAAATATTTAAATTTTTTTTGACACATGAACCATGTCATAGTGTACACATGGACTACTTGCATAATTAGAGAAAATTTTCCATACTTTAAATGAAAAAAAACAACACAACAAATAAAAATTCATTCTTACAACAAAAGTTTTGATTAATATTAAACATATCTACCTCAACAAAATTGTTGTGAGGACAAACTTGAATACATATCTGAAAAAAAATTCTAAATGACATATATTATCATTACAAAAGATTCACAAATGTCATCACATACAAGATCTTTCTTTGAACATAATGTAACATGATTGAAGTTTAAAAATCTAGAGGTGAAGACTTATTATGATAAAATATATGCCAACCCCAATTAACATGAAACCAATTTCACACATATTACATTGTGGGTGGATTATTTATTTAAACTAACAACAATATTTTGTAGTTTAATAGGTGTAATGGACCCTATAATGAAGGCAAGTTATGACCACTATAACACCATTCAAAAAAATTGTGTCATATTTTTAATATGTGAAATATCATTAAAAAAATAAAAAAATTCCATGAACTTTTTAAAAGTGACATTATTTGAACATTTTCTATCCACAACAAATCCATCATAAAATAAAATAAAGCAAAAAAGATATTTTGTGAACACATTGACTAATTGGGAACCAAATGGAATAATAATGGAGGGAGTTCATTTAGCTAATCTAACTTCAACAATTGTAAAACAACGAAAAGAAGTAAAAACATGTAAAATAAAATTGACAATCCTTCTTGATGAATGTCTTCGATATGTAAGGAAATATATTTTTTATAGTTGATCCAATTCTAATAATTTTGAAATGGTTGATAGGGGTATAAATGTTTTGAACAAAGGTGCATAATGTAACAATATATGATATATGAAATCCTATTCTTGTCAACTTCATAAAGCTAAACAAATTTATCACAACCCCTAGTAAGAAAAATAAAAATCCACCATTTTATTAATTATTAAGTTAACATTGCTTGAATGTACAAAAAAAATTTTGCATCAACAATGCACAACTTATATACTTTACAATTTTAGCTTTTTAAAACAAGCATCATAAGAGCATTACAACCATGTCCAAAGGGAGTGAACAATGTTCTTGCAAAACTCCAGTAGACCTAGACTTATACCCACCTATAAATTAGAATGCATTGGTAGGGTACATGCAAGGTACAAAGTAGAAGTTGGATATTGGGCTTCAAGCAATGGATTTCATTCTACAACAAAAACTATGTAATAGTCATTCGAATGTTTATTCCAAAAGTTATAGACAACTTGCAACAAGCTCTTAAAGACAATCCATAGCTAATGCAGTTGACCAACCAAAATTATAAAACACATTTCCAAAGGCAGTGAGACTATCTTTTAAGGATTGAAAACAAAATAACCTATGGTCTTGAAGCCACAATGTGTAAGAAATGGCCAAAAACCCATGCGGACCTAAAAGACAACGCATAGGAAACACCATCTTAATCTATAGCAGAAAGCAAAATGCGCTAGTGTTGAACGTGAGAAAAAACCAATCCACCATATTTGGAAAGGCCTTCAAAAGAGTTTATAGATGAAAAGGAAATCACATCAAATGACACCCATGGTTCTTCTAGTAATATCATTAAAACCACGTGTTTAAAGTAGGTTTGTATTTATTCATCAGAATTAAAACAAATGTTACAACTTGCAAAATAAATTTAAATTTAAGCACAAGTAGATTACATATTGAATCTATTCTAATTTTAAGTCAATGACATGTTAAATATAGTAGTGGATTTAAAAAAAATTCATAGTAAAATCAAAATATGTTTAACATCTAATGTAAAAATAGGAACGAACACATGTTAACATGTTAGTTTCATTCTTATTTCTTACCTAGATTTGTATTGTACTAAAGTTTTTCAAATTTTGTTTTCAACTCATCAAAACTCAATGGAAGCATGGAGGCTTCCATAATGAAACTTTTAAAAAGTTTTGAATCTATTTTTATGTTTATGTTGAAAAACTAACATATTTAAAATTTGAATGGATGTACTTTTTGGTCCACTTTACCATGCTTGGACCCACCAATGGAGAAAATTTGAAATTATTTTATAAATAGATTCAAGGAATTACCAAAACATGTTCAAAGAAGTGATATTGGAGAAATTACACAATGGCACCAAGGTATGGAGCTCACAAACTCAGATTGTTGTGATCCAAACCACTAAGCTAACCAAACATCATCAATGGCTATTAATGGTTACATGTCTACCAACCTTATTACCATTGGAACAATTTGTGGTTGATGACCACCAAGTTATAATTCAAGACAATCAAAAGTTTATTCAACTTGATGGAAATTTGCTTGTTAAAAAATGGTTACCCTATGATATGCTTTGGGTTTAGCCATACTTGTATGACAATTATGTGATGAAATGTTAAGGCAATTCACAATATCAACATTTTCAAGATCTTTGCTAAAGAATCCATGTCTTCCTTTTTTCTACCAAAAACTTGACCACTAGTATTAAAACAAAGATGAGTGCATGGTGGAGGACTACTTGATTCAAGGCTCATGTTAAGCAAGAGCAGAGGGAAGATGGAAGACAATAGATTATGAGATGCAAGAAGAGCTCAAATGAAGTAACTAAAGAAATTCTATATGAGACAAAAAATCTAGACCTTTGGTAACATTAGAAAAAGGTGAGTCCTTTTAGTTCAATAGTTGGATATGAACGATTGATACCAATGGTTAAAAGATGATTGTATCAACTACACATGATACCACTGAAGGACACGATAGATCATTTAACAATGAAGGAATGAGTTCAACATAAGATGAAACAACAAATCCTATTTCACCCATCAAAGACACCATTGTGATGAATCCTTTAATTAATTGTGGATGGTAATTCAACCATGATACTTCTTGGTTAATTGGCAACGGATCAAACTCCATAGGACTAAGTTTGTTTTAGAAGCATTTATTGGAATCAATTAGGAAATAGGTGTTGCATCAATGGGATTTCTTGAAATTAATAACCCATTATGGACATCATCATAAAAAAGAATAACTCTTGCAACATTTTTGCTATCCACATAGTTAGTATTGAAACAACTTGGATTTACAACAATCTAAGGAATAATTCAAGCTCCTCTAGTAATGGCCACAATAATCAACAACACCTTAAAAGTACCCTTACCTAAGTATCATAATGGAAATGATCCTATGACACATGTACATCAATTAACATAAGCATGTATAACAAATGGTGAAAATACAAATGCCCTTAAGCTATAATATTTTCATAATACCTTGAAGAAATGAGCTGTAAATTGATTTGTAAATATGTAATGAAATAACAAATTTTGCGGTAGGATGGGGTGTTACACAACAAGCTTTTGTAGAATGATTTAGTGTCGTAAGAATTGAAGGTCAAGATATTGTAGCCCTCCAAAACATCAAGCAGAAGAAACATGAATCAACAAAATATTATTATAACAAAATTTTATGGTTGTGTGTGACAATGCCTCAACCACTAGATGATGTATACTTATGAGAGACTTTTCAAAAAGGTCTACATCTAAAATTGAAAATGGAAATCTTGAAGAATTGCAAAGAGTAATCATTAATGAGGTATTTGATTTGGTGAAGATAGTGAAGTAGGAGTTTCCTTCACCTAGAAGATCTTTCCCTAAGAATTAAGAAGAGTCAAACAACAAAAAAATTGTAGAAAAATGAGATGACAACAACCATAGAAGGTTGAGATGAAAGGATTCGTATGGACCTACTTACCAACAAGGGCTCTAATGTTAGAATTGTTCGAACAAAAAAAAAAAGAAAGAATGTAAGCCACTACAAAATTTGTGTCAAATTTGTAAGAGTGATGATCATGACCTTGATCAATGCACCAAAAAGAACACGGGATGATGTACCCCACAACAAGAAATGCTTGTGAATGTAGGATAGGTTGAAATGAAAGAAAAAATGCAACCTTGACAATGTGGTTATGAAAGACCCAATAACCAATAATGGTATGCTAATCAATAGTACCATCATAAATCAAGAGGCCAAGGGTGGTAGAATGGTGGAGGACATGGTTGAAAGAACCATGGGGGTCAAAGGTGGTAAAATAACAATGAACATGGCAATGGCTATAATAAGCAAGGTCATAATCAAAATTTCCAAATGAATAGCAACACAAAGTGTTTTTACTATTGGAAGGAAGGATAATTAAGGAAATGTTTTTAAAAATGTTTAAAAAGTGAGGAATTAATGATTTTAGAGCTCAATTTAAATGCCGTGAAAGGTAAGTTACACGTCTTTTTGAAAATGCATTTACATAAAATTGCATTTTATGTAATAGTTGTAATTTATTTATTTTCGGTCAAGGTACAATATTTACTCATATAAAATAATTATAGAGATGCATTTATTCAATATTTTATGAATTTAAATATAGACATTATGTCAAAATGCATTGATGTCAACATTGACACAACACATCATGTATACCATAACATCAACAAGTTCACAACTCCCTTCAGCTTTTGATGAAATTACTTTTCTAGATCTTTTATATAGTAGATGTTTGTTAAAGAAAAGGAAAAGTGATCAATTCATTTTTGATTAAAACACATCAGGATGAAAAAAAATAGTTTACTTAAAAAGTAAACGATAATAATTTTGCCAATTTCATTTGTACCATTCAATTGAAATGATTTTTTTTGGGTGCAACATATTGCATTGCAAAAAATTAAAGAATAGAAGTGCTAAATTTTGCTAATTTTGTGTCTTGTTTCTTGCCAAATTTTGGAGATTTAAAAAATGAACTTAACCAATTTTTTTCATTAAGCAATCAAAAGTGGAAAATGATTTCTAAGTTTTTATGAATGAACATCATTTTTTCTCCATCTTTGATTCAATCATTTTTGGCTCCATCTTGCAATGGATCATTACCACTCGAACTACATCCAAAACATGAAAATTTAAAAAACCATGGCAATGTTCCTTTTTTTTCTCTCTCCATTTTGAAAAAGGAAAAAAAAACTATAATTTAGATGACACTAGGGAACCTTGGTCCATCATTAAATGTGATAGATATTGGCATGAAAGTTTCCTTTTGTGATAAGGATTTTAAAAGGAAAACTATTTATCAAATGACAGGTGGAAAATAGAATTAACAAGAGAGACCAAGATAGATTACATGAACTTCATAAGTGTTGAATATTGATGATCGCATTTTAACCATAGCTTAGAGTAAGAATGTTCCATTTGTGCTCCTAATCCAACCACTAAACTTTATTTGTTTGTTAAGTAGAAGCAAACCTTAGAAACACAAAAATAAAATTCAAAAGTAGACTTTTGGATTGATTTTACAACAAAGATTTCATTATAGCATTTTGGAAAACATGTCAAGATATCATTATGGTTTTCATGACATTTTCTTGTGGCATGGATTAGGTATTGTCTAGCTTTGTCAAATATCACAATTGAGAAAAATATGTTCATGTTGTCCCCTATGCAAGTTTCAAAATTTGCATACATAATAGATTACGTATTTCACCTTCAAGTTTGATGTCACAAATTAGCGTTTTTTCTTTTCCAACAATTTTTTTTTTTGGTTTTTTTTTGCCAATAAAAGAAATTGAGGAATTTTTGGATACTTTTGTAGTGTGAATTTGACTAATTTTTTTCATTTTAAAAGAATTTTTTTCCAAATCTTTTACACTGAAAAATTGAAAAACAAATCCCTGGTCACAATAGATGAATGCAACCTATATAAACAAGATATTACTTTACTTGCTAATTATCGCACCTTCCAACTTTTTTGACATGTGATTCTAGTACCTCAAAGGTCACTGTGTATTTTTGTTTGTCCTTTGTTCAAATTCTTATAAACCAGTAAACCTAATATTAATAATTATACTAGTAAAACATTCAACATATTTGTAATCTTTTATTTTTCTTGTCTCTTTATGGTTGATTTTATTACTCATTTCATTAATTATTCCCAAAGGGAATGCCAACACAGTGGATAATCACTTGGGCAAATAGTATGAAAAGATGAGGATGAAAGTTATATTGTGAATAAAAAGTTGCACACTAGATGAAGCTTTTCATGCCATTGTGCAACAATTCTTGACTATTACGGACTAATTGCTGGTGAAAGCAAAAATATATCAAACTCTATTAAAAATCTGACTTGCCAACGGCTTTCCAACAACATCCAGAACACTCCCAAATTCCAATACACAATTTTCGATTTTGATTCTATTTAGTTTTCATTGAGAAAATGGTTCAATAGTCAATAGCTTCTACACCGTAGCTCCAAACAGTCTCAAACCAAGTTGATACACGACTACTCATTTAGAGCTTTCTGAAGATACCAAGAGCACAGAATGAAAGGAATGGGTTGGGAGATCTCAGCATGACAAACAAAGCAAAACAAACTACTTTGCTTCATTGATAGATGCCTCTATACTTAAGATACCTCTACGGAAAAGACAAGGGCAGGAAAAAACCTTGGCAAAAACATATCCAGTTAACACAACTAAGGCTTAGACTTGAAGCCTTCTTGTCCTGCAAAACAGGTTTAATCCTTTTGACTGGCGGCCAAAAACAATTGTCCTTCAACCTGAAAGGACAATAACCCAACAAAATCCTTCAATTTGAAAGCCTAGAAAAGCTTCCTTAAAAAAACTATGAATATGTCTGTTTATCCATAGAGATTGACATATTTTCAATTTTGAATTTGAAAACATTTCATTGTTGATTTTTTGGGTAAAAGTCAAGTCTTTCTCAAAATCTTTCACTTTGAACCAATGTGAAGGATACAAAGGATTTGTTGGCACATTTTGAGGAAAAACAGTCTGAAGCAACCAAATTTAGACGACAATAGTGTGACTTGTGCCATTGGCCCACATGTGAATACGATCTTCATGATAGAGCTCAATTAATAATAATAATAATAATAATAAAAAAAAAATTGTAGTGACCTAACCCACTCAAAATTCGACATCTCCCTCACCTTAGGTCTACAAAATTACAAAATCACCTCCAAGAAATCCCACTCATCGAGAGCTCTTCAACAAAACAAAAAGCTTGCCACAATTCTGTATAATATTTAATATTTATTTTTTTGATTTTTTTTGAAAAAACCATTCATTGTTCAATAACTCTTGCATCATAACTAAACACTACGAAACCACCTCAGGGCACCCTTACTTGTCAAGGGATGATTTGGTACAATACCAAAAGCACACAACATGAGATGCCATGGTTTTAAAGGTCTCAAGGGGACAAACAACCAACCTTCCTTAATAGATAGAAGTTCCTAGAGGTTGCAAAAACAGAGTAATATTCTAAAAGGTTTCTACTTTCCTCTCTTACCTCCAACCAAATTTAGCTCACTCCTCTCGTAGATGATCATTAGTCCACCTACCTCACAAATTTCGAAAAAAACTAATTTGAATCAAGTTATTCTAAACCATCAAATTTCCATTAAAAAGCACAATTAAAAATTAGGAATGCAAAAACGAATTGGTTTGGGGGTTTTTCAATTGCCAGAATCCAGAAAATATAGTAAAAATCACCAGATTTATGTATTTTGCTCCATTAATTTTTTAGAAAGAAGAAGGTTACATAAATTTCCTTACTTTCCTATGGATGATTGGCAATTTGGGTAAATAACAATATTAATCCAAATAAAATAAAATAGAACTGCAAGGTTGCCACTAAATTCTCACTGCAAAGCGCACCTCCTGGTCATTACCCTGCTCTGAGGGCTTTTAGCCAGAGTAGAGACCGACGTGGGCCCTTATGGGGGACCGTCCCCACTGTGCAGCAGGAAATTGCTGGGGTTGGTAAATGCCAGAGCAAAGCCTAACACCTGCCTGCTAGAGACGAGTGTAATAAATATGATCTGACACTTGATCCCTATTTCTGATTGGCCAATCATAATGATTCGTCTAGGTGGTTTCTATTAGTAGTTTCTCACCTATTTGCAGTCTCAGTTTTGGTTTGACGAGTGGGGTTGGAAAAAAATGAGCAACTAAACTTTGATGTGAGAATAATTTTGCAAGGTCACATACTGATCACCACTGGAGATGCTTACCCTTAAGTAATTGTGCCTCAGTCAAAATGAGGAGCCTGATGCATAAAATGCCGTCTCTCCTTCTCAAATAAATGGCAATCAATGATTTAAAAATTCTCTTAGATCTTATACACTCGATAAAGGCTGGCCTCCAAGAAGCTTGTGTTGGGAAATTGGGTCCCACACACACTCGGCTCTCACCTCACACCGATCCCTTATTCCCAGATGGACCCCCTTCCCGGTCCTTATGCCAGCTGCTTTACAAAAGCGAAATCCAGTTGCATCGGACAGTCTGCCACTGGAAAAAAAAAATTTGTCCGCCGTCACGGTGTTGTGGGCATCTCTGTAGGCCCAGTACAAGTACGGTGAGACCCACTTACTTACGGGAGAAATGAAAAAAAGGGCTAAACCACGACAGGCCACCCCTTTTGTGGCCCAGACCCAGATATACTCTCTTTCTTCCTTGCTTTGCTTTTGCACAGGCCGCCTCCATCTATTTGGAGATGGGGCTATCACTGCAAGGGAGGGTTGAAGGAAGGGTTCTTCTAGGCTAGGAGCTTTATTGGGTTTGCCTACCCTTTCTTTAGTTGATTTGCTTCATGCGACTGGTGGAGGGTTCCCTTTCCTCTTTGTGGCAGCCTCTGTTGGGCTGTTTATTTTGCCTGGACTTTGGTTCTTGCCCCCAGGAAGACTTGTCTCCCTTAAATTTGGGGATGAAATACGCAGAACAGAACGTTAAACATCCCCCTATGAACATTGGGGGGGGTGTCAGTGCCACATCCTACTACACCACACCCACATGGTTCTGCACCCACATGGTTCTGCAGCTGGGTTCGGCCTATGTCAGTTCAAATTTTAAAATATTTGAAGAGAGTTCGAAGCAAGGTTTGAACCAGTGTGGGGGCAGTTCTCTGTGTTTCAGAGAACCTCCAGGGTGGTCAGTTTTCCTCCACCGGTTAAGGTTAATGTTGGTTTTCAAATATGGGGTTTCTTGGGTATCGAGGTTTCAATGTTTTTTTGGATAAGTGGCCAGTCTGGGTAATGGTTAAGGGTTTAGGGATTAGATTGTCAAAAATAAAATAAAATAGATTGTTATAGTTACAAGGAAAGTACTTGTAAATTTTTTGCATATGTTTCTATATGAAAACAATGAAATTAACTTATAGCAATTATGTGCCTAATTCACATACCCTAAATCTTAAACCACTACTCACATATGTAACAATATGCTTTTTCAGAATTGGGCTTTTTGGCATTTAACATTAGACAACCATCACACAAATCCATCACTTCAATTGAACAAACATATGATTTCAATATCACACATTACAAATGATAACAACTCTCAATAATGTACATGAAAAATATAACAAAATGGATTTGATGAATGAAACAATTCTACCAATACATTTAACAATAAATCCTATCACACAAAATTAATAGCTTACTTCAAAATTTAGAGACAAATCTAGTTACAAACCAACGCATGATTGACCCCAAAAATAAAATAAAATTCAACATATGATTGTAACACATAAATCTAACTTTTGTTGCAACATATCACTCCAAGATAAGGCCAACATAATTTACAAAGCATACCTTGATTGAATCCACATTGAAAACCATAAGATCATTCATAGGTTCAACCCATTCCATTATAGGAAATTGTAACAAATGTGAAGTAAGGAAATACCTTACATTGTAACATTAAATGGGTCATCATTCTTTAGCTCTAACATTACAAATGCATTAAGAAAATAACATAATCAAAATACTTGCATGATAAAAATGCTAATAAAATTTTTTTTGGGATGAAAGCAAAGCTTTGAACTTGAAATAAAATGAAATCAAAGTTTAAATCTTGTTCTTGAATGAATTTGTTATGCTTTTCAATCATAACAATCTCCCTTTCAAAAAATCTAGCCATGATTTTAGGTTTCAAGGGCCTGTCATCATCCAACATGGGCATTGTTTAGCCAATTCTTAATGATGAGAATGTGTCAATCTAAATTTTCGATTTCAATCCTAACTCATTTAAAATTAGTGATGACACTTTCAACATTAAAAAATTTATTCTATTTTGATTGTGATTCCATAATGGCAAGGATTTAATGAATAAGGAAAGAGACATGACAAAACATGATTTGCCCACCAAGCTAAAAGGTTTTCAATCTACACTGGTCACATTGACAATTGTCAATATAATTGCAACTCAATATTCAAGGTGGGCATGATTACAACATCACCCAACATAATCTACCTAAAAAGTAGGTCATCATTTTCAACTACTATTAGTTGCTCTAGTGTTGTTTTAACATGGTTCAAATGAAAGAACACATAACATTTGTGTCATAATTTGTCACAATTTGAATAACATGTGTGCCCACGAAATTATGTATAACTTTCATGTTTTTGAGATGAAGGTTGAACATGATAGCCAACATGTTATGGGCCTTGGCTTGATTGCAAATTGAAGCAAATGTCAAAAACATAATAAAAATATTGATTGAATTATCACAATTTTGAATCAAAATCCCCATAATGTAATGATTGATTTAGAGCTTGAACCTTAGTCACGTTAACTTTCATGGCAATGCATAAGGTTAGAACAAAAGAAAGTGCATTTGACAACAATTAATAGCTTTGACTTTGTTTTAAAACACAAAGTTTCATAACAGGGAGTGGCATATTTATAATGTCTTGGGCAATAACCCAAGTTTGAAATATTGAAAATTTAGAAGATAAATGTAAAACTTGTTGTCCATAACAAATGGAGGTAACATTCAATGTTCCAATCTTTCTTAGAATATGATGACACAAGAATCAATGTTTTCACTAGAATTTCCAACATCTTAATGAGCAACCTTGCCTCCCCTTGCCAAATTTTTTTGTCTAAGTAATGGTTTTTTGCAATGATGATTGAATTATTTTCAAGTTAGCTTCTGAAAATCCAACATAAATTTTAACATCATTAATAACATATTGGGCTGCCATTGACATGGCATGCCTAAAACATGACCCTATGAATGGGCATGCTAATTGAATGGCTGAACAATAAACCACATAAATGAATCCAAAAATCAAAGTGCCTAAGTTAGATCCTTCATTTTTGACATATGCAATTATTTTGTCAAGTAAATGAAAGGAATACAACAATTTTTTTACTTGATTTGCCATGGTTGCATTTGCAATGCTATGTATTTCAAAAATCCCAATTATCACATGGGTGGGTTTTCACGAGGTGTTGATGAAGTTCACAACCATAACAAATGTATAAATCCTACATGATACATTTAAAGGTCAAATGGACATATACAAGTAACATAAGATGCAAGTGTTGCAACAACACATTTCTTCCTAGTTTTTTACACCATATTTGGGAGCATGTTAATCATCATTTAACAACAAGATGGAAATTGTATATGCCCATGCTATTGCAAAACTATGTGCTTTGACCACAAATTTTTAACATAAAGCAAAAATTGGTAACCTTTTGCAACATGTAACACCAAATTTTCCAAAAATGCATGTTGCAAGGGATTTGATTGTTATGAAGGTGTTGCTTGCCAAAGAAATATGTGATTTGAAAACAAGGGACAATTTTCCTTTTTTGGTAACTTTTTTTCACTTTAGGTTTTTGTAGCCCTTTGTAACAAAAACAATCATGATTTCCTATGTAGATTTGGATGTTCATGACAAGCATGTTTTTTCAAAGCACTTATGTCATGGTTCTTGTTGTAATTCACAAGCCCTTTATGCTTTCACTAAGCATCAATGTGTTCCAATTGAGTAGAATGACACAAAACATCATATCATATATGGGTTGCAAATGTTCATTGTTGTACTGTTATTCACCACAAAAAAACACATTATACTAATGATTGATGATTAGGAAACCATGTACTTTGGTTGTCCGACAACTTTAGAGTTGTAATATCCCAAACTACATCTATTTCAACATAATTGGATGCCTCATGTGATTCAAATTCAACTTTAGATTGAAACATAAAGTCAATGTCATCTTTTTCATCACATGAAATTGTTGTTGTGGGCCTTGTGGCATTTGTGCATGCCATTGTGAAGATTTTTATATGGCATTTGGTCTATCAACTTTTAATTCCCAAAAAAAGAAGGACAAAAAATGTGCAACTATGGGAACTCAATGTCATCCTCTTCATCATAAAATGTTATTACAAATAGTTGTTGCATAAAAAACATGCAATGTGTATAAGTCTTGTTCTTTCGATTGTTGCTAACAAAAGAAGAAAGGTTGAGGGTTGGAAAAATGTAAAGAAAATAAAAGAAAGGTAGGAAAAATAGCAAAGAAAAAGAATTTTTTTTATTGATGCAAAATATTAACAAAGGAAGAAAAAAAGGTGACATAAAGAGAAAAAAACTTACTTGTAGCACACGATGACCATTGTAATGATGATCACAATGATTATGATGTTTTGTAAGAAAAACTTGCACCAAAAACTTCAACAATGTAGTTATACCTCAAAATGAGAAAGAAAAAGAAAATGACAAAGATCCAAATTACTTGTGTAGCACAATGACAATGATGATGATTTGTTACAAACAAGTACAATTAAATGTTCAGTGATGCAACAAAAGGTTCAATGAAAAACAAATGTTTAAAAAAATTGGTGATGAAAGAAAGAAACTTGCTTGGTGTTAGGTTGATGACCATCGTGATGACTACCACAATGTAATTCAACAATGTAGCAAAATGTTCGACCTCAACAAAAAAAAGAAAAACTTATGAGAGAAAGGCAATGTAGTAGAAACCTCAACAAAAAACAACCCAAAAAAAAAGGTGACAAAGATTGAGAGAAACAAACCTATAGCCAAAAACAATGGTGATGGTGATGCAACAAAAAAATCAACAACGGTGATACAATAGAAACCTTGATGATGGTGATGCAACAAAAACATAAAAACATCAATGATGTTCCATTTTTTGCTTTCAATAACCATCACAACAAAAATGAAACAAACAAGCTAACATGAAAAGGAGACAAGAAAACAAAAAGTAGGGAAAAAGGGAAAGGGCATTAAAAAATAAGAGAAAAAAAACTCCCACACAAAAGAGAAAGGTCACCAAGAGGAGAGCAATGTGCAGCAAAAGGAACCAAAACCCTAAACCCTAGCCTTAAAAAAAAGAGGAAGAACTTGAACCTTGAAATTTTTTAACACCCCCATCGATGCAAGGTCTCAAAATTTTAGTGGAATTGATGGTCATCAAGGTCTTAGGTTGAATTCTGATCCTGGAATAGGGCGGTCCTAAGGTAAGGTCTTTCTCTAGGCATTTAAATAGAGGTTAGGGTTAGGGTTAGGTATGTAGAATTGAATTTGTGAACCACTAGATATTACCTGGATATCTGGACAACCGTCCACCACTAGTTTGAACCCTTTGAACTTGCAACAAAACATAAAAATCAGATTTTTTTTTGTGTATAGGGGAAGCCACAGTTGTCAGTACCTTTCAGCCCATGAACTAAGGGTCAAGCTTGAGGTCCAGGGTGAAAGGAGGTGTGGATTCCATCTTCAAATCATGCTGGAGGAGTGGCAGAATTGGCCTCCCTACCTTTGATGTTTATGTGCCCTTCACATGTCAACACCACCTAGATTTCAACAGCCAATTTGGGTTAGCAACTTAGCAGCTTAAAAACAAGAAGAATTTCAAAGAGGAATGAGCATGGCTGAATCATACATACAATACATAGGTTCCATCATCATTCAATTTTTACTCTTCTTGTGTCCATTGAAATGTTGGGATGCTTATGACCCGTGTTAGTGGCTGTTGGAAAGAGAAACAGACCACCAATGGTTATCATGGTGATTCATAATCATAATTCTCAAAAAAAATCGAAAGAACAGATCCTGATAGATAAACTACTGATCTGTTTTTTTTTTTTGAAAAAAAATCAAACAACCAGCCATAAAACCTCAAGTTCATTTGCAAGTACTTTCATGAAAACCACCAGTTCTTAAGGAAGGTTTTTGGATGACTAACTGGGATTGGCAGTTCCTTCCTTATAAATTCCAATAACTACACACAACACTGCGTATGCCCACAATGATGCATGCTGTGCATATGAGTTTTGTTACCTACTAGTTGAGTGTCTTTGTTAACTCTCTCACCTTGACATTTGTTTTTTTTTTTTTGGGGTTCACCATACAAGAAACAGAAATGACACAAAATGTTTAGTAAAATCTCCTTTGCCTTTCTTTTGTTGCTCAGAAACAAACAAACACACACACACACACACACACACACAAGTGTTACAGTAAAACTGGGACAAGAAGCTCAAAAAGTCATATCTTCTCTACATAGATTCAGTACATACATAGATTGATAGATATTTGTGGCTGTTTTGGTTGGTGGGTGTTAATGATTGGAAAGTTGGGTTGTAATATGTGGCATTATCAATAACACCAAAGGAGTGTCAGATATCATGGTAAATTCATGTCCATATTCATGGTGTTTGTACTTGTGTAGGTCCATAAGAAATTAGCCTATAACCCCTAGACATTTCATAAGCAAAACAAGGTTTTAAAAATTAAATAGGTGTGGGCAATGGAAACATTCATACTTTCCTTTAGTAATTTTGGTTTTTTTGGATGTGTGGGCTTTTATTAGGTAATGTTGGGAACATCCTAAGGTACAGTTCGGGAACCCCTTGGGAACCTGATGGGAACACACCCAAAACCAAAAAAAAAGAAGAAATCCCCTCTCCCCTCCCCCCCCTTGCCCCCAAGAAAAAAACTTGAAAGATAAAAACCTAAGCCCCTTCTAAATGCATGTTAAGCCTTCTCAGTGACTGCATGAAATTTTTATTTTCAAAACTGTTTGTCACCATTTTTAACCTGGGCTGATACCCCATTATAAACTGGGGGTGTTTGTAAATGGGGGGATTTCTGGGAATCCTTTATATGGTCGTACATGGACCATTTCAGAAAGACCATTTCAGAAATAATTACCTCATTTTCAAGCCTAATTATTTTATTTATTTATTATAATAATTTTCTTTTCTTATTAATTTTAAAAATAATTATCTCTCACCTTTCCTAATAATCACCTCCATTTTATAACTATCTCAATTTTTTTCCTTATCCACCAACATGGATATGAAAAAAAAATTAATATGTCTCTTTTCATGTCCATGAAATATACGTTAATTTAAATTAAATTTGAAATTGACATAAATAATGATGATTTATTGAAAACCATATGAAAACATTAAAAGTTTTTTTGGATTGTCATTGGTAGCATGCAGCAGCACAGAGCTCAAATTTTTTTATGAAGGCTTCAAAGAGAGGTTAAAATGGGTCTTCTTCTCTCAAGTTATTGTAGCGCCTTAGTCACTTCGACACATGTTTGTTGAATAATTAATTAATACTGAGGATTCTATTTCAACAAATGATATATTTCTCAAACATTTCATCAGATTCTTTATTTTCCTTCAGATTTTTTTTTGTTTTTGGAGGATTTCTGTGATTATTCTTTTTTGGTGGAAAATTTTGACATTTCTGAAAATATTATAATTAGTTCGGAACTGGCCCAGGTACCTACAGTTGTCATGAACCAAATCACTTTTGGAAATTATGGGGAGTTGTCAAAATTATCAACTTGGAGGCTTGCATTATCAAGTTGAGAGTTTGGGTGTTGAACAATTGATGAAACCCTGCCAAACTTTATAAAAAGAAAGCACCCAAGAGAAGGAAAGAAAAAGAAACAAGGGAGCGGGCCACAAGGAGGACAGTGTACCATTAAGAACTGAACCTTCCACCAGGCACATGAAGCATCAACTAAAGAGAAGGGAGGTAAACCAGATAAAACTCCAAGCCTAGAAGAACCATCCTTGCATGAAGCATATCAACTAAAGACAAGGGCGGTAAACCAGATCAAACTCCAAGCCTAGAAGAACTCTCCCTTGCAGTAACATGAAGCTTATCAACTAAAGACAAGGGTGGTAAACCAGATCAAACTCCAATCCTCGAAGAACCCTTCCTTGCAGTAACAGCCTGCCTCGAGATGGAGGCGGCCGGCTGCCTGCGCTCTCTATAATGCCACCGACACTCTCGCTGTTGAACAATTCCCTTGCACCATGTTTTGAAGGGTCAGTGAATCTCTTTAAAATGAATATAACCTTCCATGTTTTCAACACTTACTTGCCCAATATTTGAGACAATCCTGCAAGCTCCAGGTTATTAGAGAGAGAGCTTTCAAACAGACACTCACCAGCAACAGCCACAAGTGTTGCCCAATTCCAATGTCCATTCCCTTATTATTCACAGGGGGAAGGGAATGTTTGTGTGCCCACTGCAGTTGGAACAGCTGTTTTTCAGACTGGCAAAATTTCGCCAAAAAGTGAAATTTATAATGTAAAATGCATCAATTTGTTGGGTTTGCAATAGCCAGAATTTGAAATTTTCAAAAAAAAATCAACAGGTTTTTAGACATGGTTCAAGTAGGTAGCCAAAAATACAGATCACTGTTCTTTTTAAAGAAAGTTTCATATATTTTTAAAGCCAAATTTGGCTAAATGTTCTTATGGATGGTTGTCACTTTGGCCACGTTACCAAATTGAATGTTGGATGGACAGAGTTGGATGAACAGGCTCCAAAGAAGTGTGAGTGCCTTTCTGTGAACAGTCAATATGGAGCTGGACCAGTGTTTTCTATTTCATTTTTTTCATATGAAAAAATTGGCAAAATTGAACACAAACAAATTAGAAAAATTAGTTGAATTTCTGGCACAAGAAAAATAGAAATTCCAAAAATTTCCCCTCTTCTTTGTCCGAAAAGAGCCAAATTTTATCCAGGAAAAAAAAAACACTGGGCTGAACCCGCAACAGGCAGACTCCTAGACCAAAATTGAGATGCTCACTACCTAATTCGTAGATGGGGCATCTATATGGGCTCTTCCATGACCCAACTTCTCATTGGTGGCATGGAAATTCTCTATTCCTAAAATTGGCTGTCACTATTTTGGGCCTGGACTAATAGTCCTTCCTAAGAACACCCTACCATATTGGCTCCCCATCCAAACCCTCTCTTTCTCTCTCTCTCTCTCTCTTTTCAAAGAAGTGGATCCTGTAGTTAGTTTTTGAGCTGTGGATATTGTTGAGTTTGTTGTCCTTCTTTGCTGCACCATGGCGGTGATTTCTCAACATTCCTCCAACAACAAGTGAGTATGGATTATGGACCTGCTGCACCAACTCATCCACCCACCCACCCACCCACATTCTTGAATTCCTCCTCCTCCTCTGCATTACATCATCATGAAAAGGAACTAACTTATTGGGCCAAATTTCTTAGTGTATCTAGAGGCTCTGTTGTAAAGTGCAAAGACGCTTTGCACCGGGCTTTACGGTATGATGGGAAAAAGGAAAATTTATATATTAAAGCTATCGCATGCCCACTTTACTTTACATTATGCCCAGGTAACTCCCTCAGAGCAGGGAATTCCTGAAATAATCACCCTTGGTGGGAACTCCTCACTCCTGGGGTGTTCCCCAAACCTCTGGAACTCCTCACTCCTCAAGTGTTCCCTCAACCAACCTCTGGAACTCCTCACTCCTGGGGTGTTCCTTGGGAACTCTGCACTCCTAAGGTATTCCCCTACTCAAAACCAGGGGTCACAAACAAAGGTGGTAACATAATAATATAGTTCCGTAATGAACTAGAGAGCTCTCGGCCACCCAGGCTGGATTTTGCAAAGTAAGCATGCCCTTGAATGGGCTTGCCGGGGGTGTGCGCACCTGTCAAAATTGACCTTGGGCCACCTTCTCTTTGGTGTTAAGTATAGGGTAAGGCCCTGCTATCTATCAACGAATTACGGTGTGAGTACCGAAGGTGGACCCAAGGTCCACGCACTAATTCACTGAGAGTCAGGGCCTTATCCTTCGTAACAACCAACGTAATCAATGGTTTTAAAATAAAACGTTTCCCTTCCAAAGATCTCATTGGCTTACGTCCTGCATGCTAAGGATCTTACAATCTCACACCCTCCAAAAAGAGCCCTAGTATAGCCCGAGTATAACCCTAGGCTGTTATGCTGGGGGAGCTCCCCAATTTCACATGTTCCCATGTTCCCATGAAATTTTGTTTTTTCTACAAAACAGAAAAGAAGCTAGGAAATCAAAAGAGTTGTTGTACTCATGCGTTCTCCTGAGGTTCGGGAACACCCTCAGGCTCACGCCCTCAGGTGCCCCTCTCTCGGGAGAACGCACTCATACACAAACCTGCCCTCCAACTTTAACCAGAAAGAGGAGGATTTTGTCAGATTAAAACTTGTCATTGTGTGAGGAGCTGATGAGGGGAGGGAGTGTGGACCCCTTTTAGCCTATTAGTCCTCATTCATTCGTTCATTCATTCATCTCCATGCAATGAAAGAATGCCCAAGGTACTTATTTCTTAGGATGCAAGGCTTCTTTCAAGTGCCCCTTTTTTTTGTTGAGATTGGTTGGATTTGTTGCTTCTGGAGGCTGGTGGGTTGGTTCTAGGTAATCTTGTTGTCTTTCTGTGATGAAAAACGACAACAGAACTTGAAATTTGTTTCCTATGAAACAGACTATCATGTGCTTAACTTAGTACTGACTACTGAAAAGTGCAAGGTAAAGGCCCTTGGGTGGGTCCATTCTCAAAATAAGGGGCCTATGATGAGGCGATAGTAGTTGAGCCTGGCCCCCACGGTTTGGGAATGTCCCCACACACTCATGGGCTTTACCCATCATAAAGCACCCGGGTTAAAGTTATTGTGAACCTCAACATATATAGATGACAAGGTGAAGGAGGGTGGGAAGGGTTCTTACACCTGATCCTTAAGAGAGGGAGAGATCTTATCCCTACATGGAAGCAAAATATCCCTTTAAGTTCTTTTCTATGAAGGATATTCATGAAAATAAGGTGCCCTCCAAATACAGTAGGAATTTTCTTGGATTGCTTCACATTGGCTTGCAATTGCAATGCTATTTAGAGGGAGATTGTGTGAAGCCTTGGGTTATGGCCTCCAAATGCAATTCAATGTTGTAACAAAAGTGGTGTGTGTTTTGGGTGGCAAGTGTTAAACAGAGTTTGGACTTGCAGGAGTATTCTTTCTAATTCTTGTGAAGTCAAAAAAAAAATTGGTGGATTTGGCCTTGGAAAACAGAAAATTGAGTCAAAATTGAACTAAAAACAGATTTGCCCAAAATTCCCTCCCCCCCCCCCCCCCCCCCCTTTTTTTTCCTTCCAACATAAGCTTCCACATTGACAAAATTATTTTTTTCTCAAAAATTCAATTCGTTTTTAAGATTTTGAAATTAGGAATTTTGGAACCTGATATTTAATGCACAAGACTCAAGAATAATTATAAGAATAGTATATGCAACTGTAGTGAAAACACCAAAGGGAAAAAAAGGGGGTCAAACTTAATTATCCCTAAATTTGGTAATAATATGAGTTTCATTCATTATTTAATGACAACGTACATTTTTATTGTTTAAAAATAAAAATCACCCTCTTTACGTACTACCCAAGGGCGCATTAGTAAAAAAAGTTTATATATATGTGAATAAAAATATATAGTGTAATATATTGGTTGTTGGGTAAAAAATATAAGTTAATTAGTTAAAAATAAAACACATTTCATTCAAATGATCAATTTAATTATAATATAAAATATGCAGTAATTTGAAATAATAAATTATAATTAAAATAGGGTACCTTTTCTCTCTCTCTATATATGAAAATTAAATAATAATAGGATGATAAAAATTATGTTGAATAATTATTTTATATCCTTTAAAAATGATTGTTTGACACATGTAGATCCCAAATTTTACATTAAATGTCCCCCATGATAATGATGTTGTGTTTCTTTATTTTATTGTTTTAAAATTATGTTTGGGTTTTTTTTATAATTTCATATTAAGATTTTTTTTCAAAAAAATTATTAATTAATAAAGGAAGTGGAACAAAACATGGGCATATCCCACAATTAAAAAAATAATAATAGTGTATGGGCATGTATGAAAACTCACCTTTCTAATGGGCATGGCCTAAGGCCTCAAGTTTTCAGGAGTTATGGCACTTTTTTTGATTCTTGTGTTTGTAGGTAGAACTCTTCTCATAGCTAAGATTCTACAAATTATGGTTCAAAGAATGGTACTTTTCCCAATTTTGGCAAAAAATGGATTTTGTAGCGAATTTCCTAATAATTCAAACACATTATAAGGATAATATGTGGGAATCCCAACCACACAAGAGGTGGAGGTGTACTTAACCAACCTTGAAAGAGAAGAACCATTCATTGGACCACATGGTGTGAAAGGCTTCCAACTGTTAATTATCTTCATAAAGGTTTTTTTTAAAAGATTTATTTGGTCATTAGTTGGGTAACCAAATATACGATTCTTTCCAACAAAAGAATGAATATCTTATAATGATGGTTTATTACTCGATTTACAATCACAAAGTTGGAGCCTGGTACAAGGTCATGAACAAAGTTATTTATTTACAAGTCTATTTTTATTCATCTTTTGGATAATCACATGATACCTTATGTCATTGTGATGAGAAAATTGTTTTTTTCTTATGTTTTATGTATAGACAACAACCAATGTAATGATTGATAATGGGATGAAAAATGAATGAATCACCTTAAAGATTGTTCAAGAAACAAACTTGGTACTTCTTAGTATTTACTAAAATAATTCAACAAAAAAAAGATTAAATTTGACACCTCCCTCGTCTCCTTTCATGTCTTTTCCCCTTTTGATGAATTGAAAGTAAATAGGTGAAACTAGGTAAAGGTTTTGTTATTTGGTTTTTGAAAAATTAAATAAAAATCTGGCTGTTCTAATATTACAAAACACCATTTCCACCAAGATGTAAAGTGGGATTTCTTTTAATATGTGAAAGCCATATTCAAAATCTTAGACCATTTTGAACTTTAACTTTTGCCTAGCAAGTTGCTTGAAAATTTGGAGGACATCTTTCAATGTTCGACCTTTAGGCACAATAAAGCAATAGGTACAAAGTATATTGGAGGCAAAGGTTAGAACCACCATACGGTCAAGTTCAACTATGTTAGGTTTGATTAGAAACATGTTTTATATATATATATATATATATTGGTTACAAGGAATTTATGAATACATGTTGCCACACATGATTCGGGTATGTCAGGTTGGATGACCTTGTAGCTTTTTGCCCAATAATGAATCCTTAACACGTGGGTTTTATGTGTTTTTTGTTTGGTGATGGCAAATCTTTAATCAATTGAAAGCTTTTTTTTAATAAGTCATATTTTTTCCTAACTTGAAATTGGACAGCTTTATTATTTTGAACAAAATGAATCCCTTCAAGTAAAACATTGAACCTCGTAATTGCAGAGTTATATGATGTTATGGGTGTCAATGAAATTTGCATGAATTCTAAGTTTCAACGTGTCACTACACCATGTTGCATGAAACTCCATGCAATAGTGATGCGTTTATTCCATCTCAATCAAGATGTGTTTTTTCCATTAACTTTAACTCACATCCAAACTTTGGAAAAAGAGGGCCCAAATCACACATGAAATTGAAATGACATGAAAGTTTTGTTGAAGACCTTAAGAGAAACTCAATTGTAACACGGAACCATGCATGCCTAAAAGCATTGCACAAAAGTCATTAGCATTTTGTGGCTTGTCAACTAAGTTGTGATGTTCTACTAAGACTTGACAACATTGGGGTTGCCAAAGGATGGAGACATATAACCAACCCCATATCACCACATATCAAATGAGGTATTTGCAACACAATTACAAAGGTATTGAAGCCCTTAGTTTAGAATTGTTGCATGGATGGGTATTAAACCTTTGCTTCTAGCATGACCAAGATATGTCCAATTGTCACTAGACATTGATTGCTTGTAGGACACGTGTATGAAATTAACAACTTCCATACAACCAACTCCCCTAGAATATCTGATGGGGTGATATACACTTTCATAATGCACTCAAAAGGAAAATCTAGATTGCTTATGTTCAAAGCCATGTTGATTTTTACCTGGCAAGCAAGTATTCATTCAAAGGAAAATGGAAACCTTCAACATAAAGGTCCCTAAACCATAACCAGTTTCGGGGTCCTATTCTGATCCTTTTCTAATTGATTTCCTAAGTGGGATTGGTAGCCATTTCCACACTCAACTTTTTTGTTTTGTGAGTGTCCATCTTAATGTGAATTGACAACTGAAAACACAATTGAAATGTGAATCCGTGCAGGTGAGAAAACTACTTATGCTTTGGAACAGAACTCAGAAGAACCTGTTATCACCTTATGGAAGAGTGAGAAGCATGGCATGGTTGGAACAACTCCTTAGTACATTTTTCACTTCCCCTGCAAGTACAGTCAATGAATGAAATGGTTCTAATTTCCAAACCATAAGATTGGGTGATAATGTTTGGAAGCTCACAGCAAGCATTAAAATGGAACAAAGCTTGGTTTGTTAGAATTTTGGGCTTCACATCCGCTTTTGCAACCATTTTGTCTACAGTTGAGCAATCCAATACTTTTCTCAATATATATTATCTTGTATTGTTGGGTACAATACAAGATAATGGGATGTGACAAAGGCATAGTACCCACACTAAGTGAGCATATAACACAAGCACCTGCATGTCATATATTGTTGTTGTCAACAACAGTCTAAAGGGTCATGAATTTCTCTTTGGTGCCGCTCCAAGTTGTTGAGTAAGCAGATATCACAGGTTTCTCAACATCACTTTGCATGCAACTGTAGAAATATATAACCAACACCTGGAGCTACAGGAGGGGGTCACTCTTGGAAAGGAATTGTCATGCAATTCTTTCATGGATCTAGAAGACAAAGACACCATAGCTGTTGTGTCATATCCATGAAGCAAGCTTTGCCTGGGCTAGTTTACTTTGGCTGCACTTCTGAAGAAGGTTGTATAGCAGGCAAGATTGACCCCACGGTACAGTGAGAAGGGAAATCAACATCCAGACTTGGAAGACTTAATGTGAGCCAAAAAGTAACTAAGTAGGCACTAACTACTCACCAATGTTGGGTTGGTTCTTCCTTTTCAAGAGAACCTTTAGTCCTGATTTTCAAAATAATATTAATAATATTAATAACAATAATAATAATAATATAGGTTTCCAGGTGTGGGTTTGAGCCTGATTCTTAAAATTTTTAAACCTTGTGGATTCAATTTTGACATTTTTTTTTCAAATTCAAGAATTTTTGAGACTTGGTTTGAAACTAGGTCTAGTTTCATGTCCACATTACACATTCCTCATGCTATAAATTGTATAGATATACAAAGTTTACAACTATTAATTAAAAACTGGGGTTTATATGAGTATACAACTAATTAAACCTAATGCTTGCTAATCAAGTTCAACCTACTTGGCAACTTGCTTATCTAAATAATTTGAACTTGTGTTAAGAGTGTTGTACTAATATGTCCATTCTTTAATATTATGTTAGGCTTATTAAAATATTTTGACTTACCATCACACTATGGTAAATATAGGGTAAATGATGAAATATTGACGCCTTACCTTACCTATGAACGAGATAATTTTGCGAAGCTTATATACCTTTACCCTTTGCGTGACTTGGAAATTTGTTGAAGCCCATATACATTTACCCAGCTGATATATTAAAATCAAGATACCGACCGGATGCTGATATGAATAACTTGGGTATGAATTTGATACAAATATTTGTATTTTTGGTTGCATTTGAGTATGGTTTTGATATTGTCTTTTCTAAGTTCTTGACATTTGACATTTCTACTACACATCAAGTATGGAAGTAAATGCCTAGGAGCCTTCATGAAGGTGGTTTGTAGGACATTGAAGGAATCACACCCTATTGCAATATGTATGCACAAATCTAATGCAATTGCCATATTCATACCTGGATTCATCCATGATTAACTTGCCACATTATTGGTATTAGGACCTCTTTCCATCTCTTTTAGGTTATTTGCCTTCACATCGTATTGTATCCCATGATATAATGGACGGATTCTTGAATGTTATTTCATCCAAAATGTTAGGTGTTAACATTCAGAAACCTTTTGTTGCGAACTTGTACACCAAAACCTCCACCAGCTCATAGTTATGGAACCGCAATCCAAGTAAGAGGCACTTGGTAATCATTAAGATTTATCGTGCTTAGATGGTCATAGAGGGTATGGATGGACCTAGGGTAAACAAAAATATGTATGCAATATGGGCAAATTTTATGGTGCATTGGCCAGTCAAAAAAGAAAATCAATTATAAAAGTGGCCATGCATACATGAAAAAACAATATTAGAAACATCCAAAGGGAAAATTCAACAAAAATAGAAAGAAATTGTTCCACATCATATTCAAAGCATTCTTATGATGGCAAATCATAATATAATTATATAGGTCTCAAAGGTACAAAGGAACAGACTCATTCAAGGTATTTGATGCAAATCGATGCATTGCAAATTTAGTCACCAATACTCAAAACAACCATCATAGTTGAGTGCATTTCAGAATGTAGCAATTCATATAATGTATAAGTTTTTTTTGGCATATATCTTCTTTTAACTCCCTCACAATAACTACCAACCAATGTTTTTTTCAAAAACATTTGGTCATTTTTTGGACAAAGAAAAATGGGGAAAAAATGGGGTTTCTAGTGAAAATTTCACTAGATTGCCAATTTTTTTATAACATTATTTTTTTTATTGTTTCAAAAAAAATCCCTACTAGCAACCCTTGGTAAAGGGCTTGTATATATTGTAGTACATTAGCGACTTTGACATTAATTACATTATTTGTAGAAATGTTGAAATTTTACTCTTTTCAAAAAAAAAAAAAACACTTTGTGAAAGCAACTAAAATATTTTTGGGGAATATTTAGGGATATTTTATGTTGACAAGAAATCTTCAAATTCAATTAATTCTTCTACATACATGTGTTGAAGCTATCTGTACACTATGGTAACAACCAAATAAAATAAAAGCATTGCAAGTCTCAAATATTAGCAATTGGTTGGGGCAATTAAGGGGGTAAAGGCATATACTTACTTTGTTATATATTCATAGGTATACATAGGTAAGCGACTTACTTGGTCAACATTAATAAGGTAATGGGCCACATATGTTGGAGGACCCTTGAAAGCATTAATTTGTTATTGTGGGCCTTTTAGGGGTTAGAATTTACCTACTTGGGCTCCACATTGTTGCACATTACTAGTGATGATAAATCAATAAATGATACAAAAAAAAATGAATGATTTTGTGGAAATTAAGTTCCATCCAAATGAAAATATTGAATGGCATTACATGCAACTTGAATTCAGATTTAATCAAGTTGAATTCAAATTCTTAAACTTAATTCAAACACATTTGAAAAGAATTCAAACTTCATTGAATTCTAATTCAACTAAATTCAATTCAATTGAACTGAATTCAAATTCAATTAAAAGGAAATGGGATGCATATTGGTGGAGAAGGTATTAAAAAGCCACTCATTAATATGGTGTTGAAAAAAAAAAAAAAATTAAAAAGACGTAGATCCAAAATAAACATGCATTAATATAGTCCAAATTTGAATGTAGAAGACAAAAGGTTGTGTGTTTTTTGCAAGGGATTACTATTCCTTGAATTTAAAACCGTATAAGATGTAGTTATAAGCTAAGCTATTGTTGACAACAAAAAATGATTTCTTCACATCTTCATGGGGATGTTATATTATTTGAAAAATAAAGTGGGGTGACCCTTTTAGGGTGGAACATCTTTTACATGTGGAGTCCAACAAAAGTTCAACTTCTTTTTTTTTAACACATATATAATTTGAATCATCAACCTCATATGGCATTGAATCATTAGTAAGGCTTTGTGCAACATAGCTTAATGCTCTAGAGTGAGATATTTGAAAAATGAATTCACCTAGATAATTAATTTCAATGAATTAAAAAATCCATAACTTAGTGCATATTTTAATATTTTGATCATCAACATCCTTCCAAAAAAAATCTTTATATCAATGTCATGACACCATATTCCATGCCAAAATTTTGACTACAATGGCATGGAATGAAGGTGTATCAAATTCATGTATTCATCATATTTTAAGGACTTTGAGAAGGAATTTTAAATGTTCTGAATTTTGAATTCAATAATCACATTTTTCATTTTGCTTTTACAATACCATTTACTTGTTTCATATAATACTACATGGTGATGTTAGATTTGATGCCCAAGTGCCCAAATAACTAATTTTTGGTCCTCAAGGCAATTCATCATTTCATCTTTAGTGTCCTATGTTTTTGGCATTGTAAGTGTATATTTTCTCGACAATTTGAAGAATCACAAAGTTTACCCTTTAACACAATAGGTAGTCAAGTACCCAATAGCCATGCCATGAACATAGAAATAAATGTCACTCTCCATTAATAAGTAGCTTAATTGCCTCCTAGTTTTGAAGAGGCATTATTAAGGTCTATAGGGTGCTATCTGAATGCATTAAGAAATTTGTTAGAGTGTTTTAGAGGATTAAACTATGTACTACTTTGAGATTTAAGACTAAGTATTTGGGGACTAACACATTACTAACAAATGTTATATTGTACACAATTTTTTCACATATTTAATAATTTTCAAGTATAATTTATTGAAAATTTCAAAATTTTCTCATTGTTATGCAAAATGCTTGTATAATTAATTAAATTTTTTGAACATATTAGAGAAACTTGTCAAATGAAAATTTACTAATTTGTGTCAAATTTGACATTATTTATTAAGGGTATCATAAAAGTTACAAATATATAATTTCACTAACTTATAACTTGGAAAAGTGAGTTGGGTAACCGTTTCACACTTGGGCCAACAACACATGCTAAACTATATCCAAATACCCGGTTCTGACATATAACCGTTGTTGTAAAAAAATCACATACAAGGTTATTGTGTGTAACCATGGTTGTCATGTTTTTTTTGGAAAAGCCAAATAACCACCTAGAAAACCACCGGTTCTTTAGGAAACTTGGTGGTTTGGAACCGACGGTTCTTTGATCCCCATTTTCGCAAATACCAGAGGACCCAGAGTATTGCGTTGATTTTAATTTTTTTAAATACCTGGAACTGGCGGTTATTACACAAATCAGAGAACCGCCCCCACACTGGTGTGAAGTCTGAACTTCCCCTAGAGGATATTACTCTGGAGTCTGTAAACCCAGGTGGAGTTGGTTTAGGGTTTAACCCTCAGGACTCACGTGGTGTTCATGACACCGCCTGCACACACTTAGGAAGATTTGTGTTCTTCTAGGGTTAATTTTTGACTCTTGTAGTCATAGCTAAACAGATACCCGGTTATGTTGCAGCTGGCATTTTTCCAGGGTAACCCTGATCAGTGTTTTTCTCCACAATTTTATTTTTTATTTTTTTTCTATTTCCTGACAAAAAAAATTGGTAGGTTTTTGGAATTTATTTTTCATTATAAATTCGGAATTTTGGTAAAATTTTGGAAAAACTAAAAAAATAAAATGATATCACAAAATTTGAAAAAAAAAAAAAAAAATCCTAACCCTGATGCCATGGGGCTTTCTTTTTGTGATATTATAAATTAATTAGGTAGGTCTGAATTGGGCTAAACTTGGCTATATAGGTACCTAGTATTATGAACTTCACTGGGAAGGCTCCCTTAACAGACTCATTCATCTGAATGATTTTTTGTTAATTTGTGAAATTTTTGTGAGATATTTTGAAAAAACATAATTTAAAACCAGAAAATAATAATAGCCACTTTGGGTGGGGGGGGGGAAGGATTGAAAAACACAATTTTTTTTAATAAAAGGCATCTCATAGGCTCCAGTGAATAATTTTTGTTTTGTGAATTTTTGCAATTTTTATTTTTACTTTAAAAAAATCTGCTTTGGAACTATGCAATGGAATTTTGAGGGGGAAAACAAAGACCCAGACTCACAAGAATTTCAAAAATGAGTAAAAACCAATTGCCAGATCTCTGCAAAAATGGGTCCCAGGAGGTAGTCAAATTATAGAAGGAGACTTTCTATTGTGATTATGTATAGCCAAATTTGGTTAAATATTCTTATAGAGAGGATGACCACCAATTTGGCTACATCACAATTTTCTATTAAAAAACATTAGAATTTAGGCTGATTTTTATTTTATTTTGGGTCATAATTAATTAATTAATTAATTATTTATTTATTTATCACTATGCATTGATGAGAGAGATTTGGGAAATTTGATTAATGAAGGTGGTACCTATGTACAAGACAATTAAAAAAAAAAAGAAAAAAAAAGAACAAAAAAAAAACCAATGGAAGAGCAAATGGGAGAAAGAGGAGAAGAAAGGACCCCAAAAAAAAAAGGTACTTAAATTTGGGGGCCTTTGGAGGAAGAGGTCACATAGGTGGCTCTAGTAATAGGTAGTAAGACAAGCCAAAATTACACTTTGTATGTACATTATATATATATATATATATGCACCTAATTAGAGAGGAAAAAGGGCGGAGGGGGGGGGGGGGGGGGGGGGGGGGCCAAAACCACCAAAAACTCCACACCCATTCCCTATACTAAAATCCACACAAACATGTTTTCTCATACACTCTAGGACCCCC
>Ga0116227_10004604_pt1 | contig 29815 bp, 27 predicted proteins | sample S1TSphgellanicum_FD_89693 | JGI IMG/M metagenome (GOLD analysis project Ga0116227, IMG submission 89693) | Host-associated microbial communities from peat moss isolated from Minnesota, USA - S1T2_Fb - Sphagnum magellanicum MG | ecosystem: Host-associated > Plants > Peat moss > Unclassified... | reverse complement strand
GGGGTTTAGTGTCGGTTGGTGGGAGGAGGGTGTGGTAAAGGTAGAGGGAAGGAGAGGAGAGGGGGGGGGGGGGGGGGGGGGGGGGGGGGGGCGCACCTTCCTTATCATTGCTTTCGTTTTGTTGTGGAAACAACAATAATAACCATAGCTATTGTTTCAATAGTTGAAGTTGTAATATGAAAACAAAAGAACAAAGGGAATCGCAATTCACCATCATTGGTGACCCCCTTACATTGATGCCAATGTAAGGTGAAGGGGCTTCCCTCCCCATCATCATCATTTTTGGTCACCATTGTGCATGCCACCAAAAAGAATTGTTGTATCAAGGGGTTGGAGGGGGAAGTGTTACTAAATGTGGGAATGTTAGTGGCATAACCACTAGAAATGGTGATGCTAGTCCTTCCACTAGTAGATGGGGCCCCATGCCAACATTCAATGTTAGTGTGGAATTCTTTTAAAAGTTGTGAAAAAATTACCAACTTTCAATGGTTCAAATGAAAAAGCTTTGGAAGTTGTATGAATTTCAACACAAATCACATGAAAGTTTGCAAATGACATACATGCATGGATGAAGTGATTAACACTAAGACACAAAAGGTCATAGAAGCATAGGTTGTCTAGTTCTAATAGGGGATTTTGGATAAAGAAGTTAAATGAACATTATGTTACTTCAACCCAAAAAACCCACATTGGTGAATGTACCAATGTCTGTTTTAATTGTCGAAATGCATTCATGGAGGAATGTATGATGATTTTTAAGTTTAATAAGGATAATTTGAAGAACTTTTTAGCATTATCGATTCCATAATCATGTGGCTAACCAAATAAAACTTCATCACAAAATATCAAGGGATCAAACTAAAAAATAATGGTGCATCTTCATCATATTCCATTCAACAAGGAAGAAAAGAAAAACATCAAGCCATCACCTTTAGTTCCTTAACCTTACCCAACCATGTTCCCATTGTAAAGTTTATTAACATGATTCAAATCATTGTTTCACCTTATATTTGAAATTACAAAGTTAATCACAAATGAAAAATGTGGAAAAAAATCAAGGTTTTGAAAAAGGTCAGAAGGGGAAAGGTGTGACCAATAAGGGGTTGACCACCAAGTCAACTCCAAGTGAACCCAATAGTATAGAAATGAGATTTGCATGTTTAGAAGCTTTACTGATGAACATGGTGGCATAGGTGAAATCCAATGTACTTATTTCATGCAAAATTAAAGAGTGAAAAAATTCATTGTTCCCTATTTCATTATTTGGATGTTGACCCATGATATTTTTTGGAGATGAATTTTCAAATCCATTAAAGCCCACATGAGGTGATGTCAAATATTTCATGAAATCACATTTTTTGGTAATTAATGGAAACCATGTTAAGGTTTTAGTAAATATAATTTCAATGCTTGCATTAGTGACAAGAATGAATATTCAAAGATCAAAATATATGGTGTTGGGGTGAAAGCACACTATGGTGACCCCTTTTGGGGTGTCACATTGTACTATTTTGCAAGGATGTGCATGTTCGAATGTATCCTACTTTAAATTTTGAAATATTTTCACAATATTTTTGCTTATTATATTAGAATATAACCTAGGCAAGATATTAGAAAAGAAACTATTTCATTTCACTTTATAAAGTGGGAGATTGGAATATATTTGTGAAAACAAATGTAATGTATCATTATGTACCTAAAAATAAAAATATGTTCGAAAGACAATTTAAATGGTTTTTAGTCCTTATGAAAGTTCAAGATACATTGAATCATATGATTTCACAAATTTGAACCATGTTTGGATATCATGTGACAAATTTGAAAATTTTCATTTTGAAAATTGATTTTTTTTCAACAAAGATATGATAAATGTGTGATAATTAAAAATTTCAACTAGCAATCACATTCACATGGAATATGACAAGCATAACTAAATGGGTCATTTAAAAAATTTCATTCAAAATGATTATTTCAATGACTAATGAAACTATAAAATTAGTGCAGTCAAAACATGACAATGGCACTATTATATTAGTCTATATTATAAATATATCCATGGATCACGCAAGTCATACCAACACTTGAATTTTGTCTGCACCAATCCCTCTTTCGAACTTTTTCCTTCTTCACACTCAAATGATGATGGTGATTGCAAAGGTGAAATCATTACCAACAACACAATGTTATACATTGGTCCTCCAACTTGTCTTTCCAATTCCTTCTACACTTTTTGTTGTCTTGTAAAAACTTTTGCCACATTTTTTTCTTCAAGTTTTTGTGTTTTCTCATGGTTTGCAATTTTTTGCATTTTTTTTTCCTTCACTATTCTTTGCAATTTTTCAAATGCACTATCCTCACTCATGCAACAACACGCATTATAAATACAAAACACAAATACGTTGTGAAGAAACTTTGAATGCTAGGAAGTTCAAAGGTCATTTGACCTTCCTTCAATTTTTTCATTTAGGGCAACTTGTTGTTTTTGCATTAAATACTAACTTTTTTTCAAGCACCCCATTCAATTCATGATGACTTTTTTCCTGTACATCCACATTGAAGCAATTAACATCTGTCGATAATTCAACTCTACTATTATCTTCTTCATTCATCCATGTGTCATCGTAACCACTTGTCCATTCATTCCTTATTTGCTTCATCTTGTGTATTGAGACATGTCCTAATTCATCAATATAGTCAGCCAATTAACCAATTGAATCAACCAATTCTTATATGGTTATGACAACCAAGTTGTCCTCCCTCATTTGTAGTTAATGTGACATTATTTCATCATTTTGCATCACTATTATCTTCCCCTCCTTTCTGTGATTGGTTTATTGTGTATGGTTCTTCCCAACAGACCAATGTTTGTGCTTCAAAAATTTGCAGCTCAGATTTAATGAATTTGTAGGATTTCAATTTGCTAATATGCACCAACACATGACTAGGTTCAAAGTTAATGAATGTCACTAATAATATTGTATTATTAAACAACATATATTATATTTTATATGGTTTAAACCATTTCTTAATGAACTTCCCAACCAAGTTTGGAAAACTTATTAAGCTTTGGAACTAAAAAACAAAAACAACATCTATGGAGGATGGATTAAAAGACTCTAAAACATAAAAGGATTAGGATTCCAAATGTGATAAAACTAGTTTTTATTCCAACCAAACAAAGTTATTCCAAACAAGTGGAGATAATAAAAATGTGGAAAAAGGTGGGAGAGGGAGAAGAAACATGGGCTAGTAAGGCAAGTTTAGTCACATTGTTGGACATTGATTGGAAGGAACCAAACCATAACAATCTAATATAATTCTTGAATATTTTTGTGAAGGGGTCTGAGATTTATTTTGGGAGGAGAGGTATAGTGTATGTCATTGGCAAATAGATAATACTTGATTCATTATGAGTTTGTCAAAGTAAGTATGTTGAAGATCGAAAGGGACAAGTGACCAAGATGTTGGATTTGAGGTGGATTGGGCACAAATTATGTTCAATAATTTGTGTAATGAGTTGGATAGATGGACCAAGATGCAAGCAAATAGGAAATAAGAGGACATAAAAAAAAACCTATTATTCAACATTAGTTTTGGAAAGGGTGTTCATATACATGTTTCAAGAAGATTTTGGGGCACTATAACAAAACCTGTCTTTATTCCATTCAACATTGAGTGGCAGGGGCCCATTTTTCACTTGAGTGATGGACAAGTGGAATTGTTGAGTGATTTAGAACACGTGGCAAGGTGCCCACTACAAAGTAATAAACCACTCCCAACCATTAAGTTCCATTAGTCTACACTAGTTTCTTTTTTGGGTTTTGGGTTGCCCATTCGATGGAATGGTCACCACCTGAAAATTGTGAAATCTAGTGCCCCACCACTATGCACTGTGCAACTTCAACATGACAATAATGGACCTCCAAGTATTCAACAAATGCATGATATGGTTGACCTAGTGAATATAGCTCATATATTAATTTCTTCATGGTGCTTGAATTTGAATTTAGCTTGAGGTTGTTTTGTATTATATTTGACAAGATTTTATAGGGTTGAAAGTTCCCCACATATGCAAACATCTCTTGAGACAATATTGTAGCAAGCACAAAAAGTTAATTCTTCATGGAGCCTTTTATAGCATTGCCTAGGAGCTCTCGCAAGATGCTTGTCTTGTGAAACAACAATTCTTTTTGTAGAAGGGTTTGCAAGAGTTGAACTCTATATTTATTAATTTGTTCAAGTATAACTCAATATAACATATTCAAAAAAAAAAAACTAATGATCCATAATTGATTGAATTTGTGTTTCTTTTACTCTGATCCATATTTGCTTGAATAACTTCCCAAAAATAATTTAGAGGTGAGTCTACTTGAGTTTGAACTTTGCATTTATTAATTTGTTCAAATAGAAGTTTGAAAAGCACATTCATAAAAAAACCACTGATCCAAATCTGGCTGAATTTGTTGCTACATGGTAGGGCTGGTTGAAGAATTGATTTTGAAGTTAAATGCTTGATGTTTTGAGTAATCAGTTTTGGATGCCATGGGGATTGATTATCCCCGACAATTGGTTACAAATTGAGGAAAGGTGACATTTTTTCAACATTTGGTGTTAAAAAGTTTTTATTGCATCTCATGTCCATGTGGACAATTTAAAAAAAAACAACTCTCCTCCAACAGTTTGAGCAATTTTATTGGGTTGGGAGGTGGATGATCAATAGGGTGTATTCAAGTTGACAGTGAAGTCATTAATTATGTTCAAGCCATGGTTGAAGTAATGGCCTTTGCCTTTGACAAAGTTAACCTCACCATTGTAAACCCCTTTGTGTGTGTCAATGCATAATATTTGTTGTCTCATTCATTTCCAGACTATTTCAAACTTGCAAAGGTTGTTATGGTTGATATTTTAGGTTCTGTTTGAGATGAATCTTGTTTCAGTTCAATTTCTCTCTTGAAGAAAAAAGTCTGCAATTGCTTGAACTCACACTTGTAGCTAGCTGTTGCAATGTATGCACATAAGTTTTCATTCTTGAAATTGTTTTGCATCAGGTGTTCACAAGTTCAATCAACCCATGATCAAGGCTAGCATGCTTGAGCCTTGAACCTTTCTGTTGCATTTCTGCCCCCTCATTTCTATGTCAGTTTTGGAGGTGAATAGATGGATGTGCACAGGATTGCCATACAACTTTTGCTGTTCGCCAGAAATTTTTACTAGAGAAATAATTTCCATAGCTAGAAAGAATAGAACTCGAGTTACAGTAGCCAGCTCATATAGATCTAGCTTACGACAGTGTCGCTAGACGGAACTTTGTCCTCTGTTATAAAATCGCCCAAGGGCTCTTGCAAATGCGAGGAACTTTTTTGCAACACTTTTCTGCTTTTGCCACACGTGAATCTGGTCACTGAGTTTTTTTTTCCACCTACATACACACTGATGATGCAGTAAAGACCAAAATAAAATAAAATGCTGCACAGTATCTCAGTCAAATTCCCGCCGCCAAAGTAAAGCATAATAGTTATGTATCGAATGAGTTCCTTTTAAATACTCTTGACAGAGCAGGCTTCCTTAAGTGCTCTTGACAGACGTTTTAGGGGTTAATGGAACATCCATTGAACTTTTGAACAGTCTAACTTTGTGCATTAAAGAAACGATGTTCTAGTGAGCTTATTTTATGTGCAGTAAAGTTCAAAGCAAGCACTTTAATGCATTACCTCAGCAAGAATTGTGCTGCCTTGAATCCAAAACTCCGGCCCTAGACTTTACATGTGCACTGTCCACCAGTTGGAGCCACCATCGGCATTTATGGCCACAGTGAATTAGCACCCACAAGCACACCTGTACAAGTTTTAACTTTAAGATTTTGAGTGTGAACAGAAAGTGATTTTAGGGTTTTTAAAGGAAATATGTTTTTTTTTCTGTTGGCTGGTGGTAGTGTTTACTCTCAACGGCGTGAAGACAAAGAGAGCACAGATGCGGTGGTGTTTGATGGCATTGAAACCTGCGTGAAAATAAAGAGAGCATCGAATGGAGATGCGATGGTGTTTGATGGCATTGAAATCTTCGTCTTATTTTTTTCAAATGTGTGTGTTGCTGCTGGACGTACGATGGCTGTGTGACAAGGGAGCTGCCAAGTGAAATGCCCTTGACAAAAATCTCGCAATGCAGTGGTGGAAGGATGAACAGTAGAGCAAATAAGTAGTGTGATTTTGGCTATCAGATAGAGGGAGTTGGTTCAAGTCTTGCTTTTAGATCTCTATCTCGAATGAAAGTATAAGAAAATTCTCGAATCAACTTAGCTAATATTTGGTTTCACCTTGATAATCAACTCTATAGGAAATAAGTCTAATACATAGGTAGGTAGGAAAATAGACAATTACTATTACGTAAGTAGATGGTTTATAAATATGTAAGGGCCGTTTTCATTACCTACCTACTAACAACCTGCTTGCAACTTGTTAGTAAGTAGGTTAGAAGAAGAAGAAGCGACTGAGCTAATCACCATGGTTAGCTAAGGAAGTGAAACCCAACAGAAAACTGTTTCATGACCGTCCTTTCGTTTTTCATATTACCCCCCTCCAGTTTCGCCTTGGTTTCTCCACTGAATTTATGGCAGGTCATCATGTCTCTTAAACCCCTTGGTGGTCGAGGGCATTACCAAAAATCAGGCCTACACTCAGCTATGGCCTCATGCACCCTTATTTTGGGAATACCCTTGACCTAGGGCTTTAACCTACACTAAAAGAAGAAAAAGTTGCATGTGGGCGGGACGAAGGCAATGGAAATTCGAATTTCCACATCTTGATAGTTATTGGTAAGTCTCCATACCCATACCCTCTCCACCTTCAGTCTCATCAATGCAGAGAAAAGCATTATCTACTTGCAAGATTTCATTCTCTTGGGAGTCGATAAGTAGAGCAAGATTTAAATCCATCAGTAACAGTGTTTTCTTTAATAGAAACCCTTTTTTTGGGTGTAGCTGAGCTTCTAATGATTCTCAGGTGGACTCAACGTTCACAGAGCTCTGCATTTTTGATCAATAATGCTTGACATGTGAAGCTTTGAGAGGATTGTGAGCTCAATTAGATGAAACAAATGTAATGGAAAGCTCTTGTGGGGGTAGAATTTTTGGTCAGAGGAAGCCAATGGAAACAGGCCTCAAATGATGACCGCCACAGGAAATTTTAGACAAATCAGATATTGAAAGAAAGAAAATAAAACATTTTTGGCTACCTATTGCAATCTATCCTAAAAATCTTGTGATATTTAATATTTTTCACCTAAATTTTGATGGATTTGGGACACTTCATAAATTAGAAAACCCAAGCCTAATAGATAAGTTGAAATTAGATTTTTAAGATTTAAAAGTATGAAATTCACCCAAAAAATCATTGATCAGCCAGGTGGAATTTGTATATAACTTACACCTTTACATAATTTCTTTCCAGATTTCCATAATAGGTTTCAGTAGGCAACCAAAAATATTTTAAAAAGTTCTTAAGACCTTCATATCAATTTACAGTAACAAGATGGAATATGAAACTTAGCTCCAAATCTGGCAAAATCGTTTTAGGGATGATTGTCACTTTGGCTCCATGAAAAAATTGAAAAAAACTAGAGAGGAAAAAAACACTTGGTTCACCTCAACTTTAAATCAATGTTTTTGTTTTCTATTGAATTTAACAATGGAAAATGAAAAAATGATTTTAGAAATTTTTAATTGCTAGATTTCAAGAAAGTTTTAATAAAAATCACTATATTAGGTTCTAGTAAGTAGCCAACAATATTATAAAAAGAATTTGTTAAATTTTACTTATTTATTTATTTATTTTGTTGATGAAATTTCAAAGCCAACCTTGGACATCACATACCTTGTGGATTGCATGAACCCTAGTGAGCTTTGATATTTTACCATCCTTGCTTGATTTTGGCTAAAATTCTTACCAAAGACTCTTAATTATACAAATTGTGAATGATTGGTTTTTGTAACCTCATCCATGGATGAAGATATTGTACCATATTTCTAACCTAAAGCTTTGAATATGAATAAAATGGTTATAAAAATGGCTTAAAGTCTTGAACATCTATACAAACACCGGAACAACCATTGTTGGGCGGATATTTAGAAAATCAGAATATCTGCTTCGGATATCCAGTCAGATATCAAAAATGATATCCAATGGATATCACTGTGGGTGATATCCGGGTTGATATTTGAGGTGTTGGATATCACCCATCGTGACATTCAAAACTTTGATATTCAGAAATTATGTTGGATATTAAAGATGTTGATATTCAACTTGGATATCACATCCAGGGCCAGATATTAGGGTTAATAGTTATTAATTAGGTTAGATTACTAATTAGGTTAGATTTGTAACACTGGTATTTTTATTTTTTTTTCCTTTTCTTGATGCATCTAGGGTGACAAGAATCCCTAAAAAATTTTAAACTATTCTGGGGACATATTTTCAGAGGTCTCTTCAAAGTTGTAGTCACTAGTAATTATTATTGTGGTTATATTTTCTTGAAAAAATAATTTATGATTTTTTTCGAATTTTTTTTAGAAAAATGAATATTCATGACAAAATATTTCCTTATAAAACAGGATGTTGCCTTTTCAAGATTTTTCTCCCAAAAAAAAAACTAGCACACAACATAATTGGCAAGTGAATTGAATCATATCCAACTAATAAATAAACGATGAATACTTGGGAACATTGATATCCGGGTCAGATTTTAAATGTGAAAAATTAATATTTAACCAGGATATCTAAATTAAAAAAGATAATAAAAATGTAATATCCTTATCCAATAGACAATAAAAAGGTAGATATCCTTATTTGATGGACATCCCAAAAAGGTGATATCCACCCAACACTAGTAACAACGCAAGCAATGTTGGTAACTTGTGCAAGACAAAATTAAAAATATTCCTTTAAAAAACACATTGATCTTGAATGGGGTGTGATTGTTTTTATCATCACTATTGATAGTAAAATTAGTTTCATAAGTTTGTGCGATTAATTATTGAGTTCATACAATTAAAAGTAAACTTTTCAAAAACCATTTGCAGGAAATGAAAATTGTTAATAGTTGACAACTTTTGTTAAATACAATACTTGGAGTTCTAAAAAGGGTGCAAAGGTAGAGAGATTTTTAGAGTAACTTTAAGATATGTCTCAATAAATCATTTTGGACAAAACATTTTTATTAAAATATTTTCTATGTGGCAACATATTTTTTTAATTAATTTACTTTTGTGACAACATGAAATTTTTGGCTAAGGACTCAGTTCAATGTGTTTGTGAAGGTGAGTGGTTTAGATCTTATGACATCTTATAATTGTCATTTATTATATAAATAAATAATTATTATGAATTGTGATCTACTAGATTTTAAAGTTGAAATATCTACAACTTATTACTTACCTACTTATTTATGGCTTAACAAGGTAGCCATGTTTGTTTCCTAGTTCAAAAACACAATGAGATTGAATGCTTGTTTCTTGAAATAGAAGACTTGTTGTGCTTATTGTAAGAATTGAATGCTAATAAAAAAAAGATGAAAATAATGCAAATACGGACACAAATGATATTGGTGGATTTTGTGAAAAGAAATTAAATTACCCTGTGCCAATCCATTTCATCTCTTTCTCCTATGAATAGGTATGCTTAAAGTTTTTCATGTGGTCAATTTCTCATGACAATTTTATTAAATACATTGAAATATTGGTAAGTGTTTTGGTATGCAAATGGCCTATTTTGGTCAAATGTGATACAAGTTGAGGAATACAAGCTAGACACCCACAAAGGAAAAAAAGTATGAAACTTAGATTTGTACCAAAATTGGTGTTTTTCTAAGTTTCACCTTGTGATTTTCCTTGAAGCAATCCTTGTTTTCTTACATACATAATAACACCATGTTCTCCCTTGAAGCAATTTGTGTCTTCTTGCGCACATAACAACATCATGTCTTTCATTGAAGCAATTTTTGCCTTCTTGTGCACAACACTAAGTTCTCCCTTGAAGCTACCATTGCCCATTGTGTGCATGACAATGTTGAGGTTTAAGAAAGCTCATAGGAGTAGGTTCATTTTTTTTCAAGCTTTCTAGGTAAAACAAAGCTTTGTGATCTATGTTTTTTCGGAACTTGGTGAAGAGTGGCAAAGTGTCTTTTGTGAAGTTTGGTGAAGAGTAATGGTAGAGAGGAATGCATTTTTTGAGCTTAATGAGGAGTGCAAGCAGAGTGTGTTTTGTATTTTTGGAGCTTGGTGAGTAAAGAGAAAGTGTTCTTAGTGATTTTTTAACACCCCAATTTGTCTTGCATTTTTTGGGTCGAAAATTTGAAAAGGTAAGTTGAAAAGTGAAAAGCTAGGCTAAAGAAACCCTAAAATGCAAAAAGTGAATAAAGATTGAAAGTTGTAATAAAAAATTATTTTTTCTTCTTGTTTTCATCTTTTAGATGCCAGCTTTCTTGAAAACCAATTTGATTTTGTTGTATGGGTTGAAAAATTGTCAAAAATAGGTAGTCCCAAAGGAAGGTAATTGTTCTTTTACTCTTATATGTAATTTTTGTTGAAGAAAGATGTTGTGCACAAAAGTTCTTCTCAAATTAACTTTTTTTGTTGTTGATTTTTGTATTTGAGATGTACATGTCTATTCATTGCATTTCTTATTCTTGTAGTCATTGTTGTTTACTATAATCTTGCTTTAATTGATATACATTTTTTGGGTCCTTGATTTATAATTTTGAAAATTGTGCAAATGTCAATTTAGGATTAAGAATCACTTGGAAAGTTTAGATCAAAAGAAGGGTACCATTTGCTATAGATGAAACACAAGAACAAAAAAATTCTAACCCAAATGATGGAGGAGGAGATGCAAGCATGTCATATTATTATCACACTCCTTGCAATTGTAACCTTGCTAACAAAAAATGCTCCAATGTTTTTCTTCCATAACATGCTACAGAGCAAATTTGTCATTAATGATTAAATCTTTAAATTTCTTAACCTTTTATTCTTTCCTAGCATTTCAAGTTGCAAAATGAGAGGCAAGGTGCGAAAGATAGATACCCATTTTTCGGAAGCATACTTAATCATGTCACACGCAACTCTTGTTAAAAATGTATAAGGTTCTATATTAATGGTGCAATGTATTACCATTCATGAATCATGTGAAGGATTTATTGTAAAATGTTCCAAAAAACGTTACTTTGGAAATATAAGTCATTTCTCAAGCCATGGGGTTGAAACAAGATGTAAGCGAAACAAGAAAAACATTGACATTATGAAGAAACATGTGTGAAGTCTGATTTTCAAATACTTGTATTGGAATTTGGAACCAACCACATCATCATGACATGTTATTGTTATGTAGCCAACTAATTACTAAAAAATTGGTTCAACCTTTCAAGTATTCAATTTAAGCTACAATGGAACAACTTATGTCCATGACAAGGGTGTTAAAAATCATAGAATTTATAGAACAAATTTCAAAGTTTCAACACATCATATATTTCTATTGTGTATATATAGATTTAGATTCATGGAAAAATGTGTTACCAAGAATGTACATAGATTTGTACATTGTAAATAGAACTAAATAGTTGTAATATATTGTCATGGTTATTAGCATAATAAGCTTGGAGTATAAACATATATTTTGTTGCATTGAATATAAAAAGGACTACATTGTGTGTGTATGTTATATTTTACTTCCATTTAACACCAAATCTTGACAAGATTTCCTAAATTTTATTTCAAAATTTGTAAAACAATGGATGGTCCTAGTATGCCTTTGCTTTCACAAAAAATTGCATGTACAAAATCTTATCACCTTATTGTGTAAATCTTAGTTAGTTTTTATTGTGTTGTGTGACATTCAAATTGTATTATGTTTAAAGTGATAACATCAAATTTCTATGATCTTGCATTCAATGATGTATTAAAATTTGGTTTAATTTTTTTGGGTATTCAAATAGAGAAACTATACATAGCTCAAGGAGTTCCTCCTTGCGGTTTTTATAAATGAGTACAAATTGTTGAAATTAGAGTGTAATAGGTAACATTTTTCATTGATGGTGCATTTCACATGTTGTAATGTGTATGAAGTTTGATTTTGTCATTTTTCCATCATATATTGAATTATTGATACATGAATCAATGATGGCCTTGCTTTCAAAGCAACTAGTTACAACACATTGAAGCATGCAATGACTTGAATGAAAGTCATTAGTTATTCTAATGTCATGGCCACAAATAATATAGATGTTTTGGGTCCATCTTGACAATTCATATGTCATTAAATTAATTGAAAAGAGGAAAGGGCGAAAAGACAAAAGAAGGAATGGACATTAGGTTCACAAGACCTTGATTGTTTTGAGCATTGACCTCTTGCAATTCCATACACATTCACATACATGATTGAGATTTACTGTTGGAAGAATATAAAACATATATTCACAAGTGGGTTTAAATCAAATCCAAATGAAGATTTCTAATACACATGTAATGTTTGTCATTGTATCATCATGAAAAATGACCTCATGTATTTTTAAATTCCTCACACCTTTGAAATTAATTGTGAGAAAGAATAAATGTCTTCATGTGGTCTCAACTTTATTTTTATGAATTAAACTTTACAAAACCTAGGCTTGAGACTTTGGTGAGGGAGGGAGTAACTAATGGAAGCTTCTATAGAGCTTTCACAACATTTAATCTTTTAGGGAAAAGTTTCAAGTAATTTCATTGGGTCCAAGCATGATAAAATATGTCAAAAAAGTAGTCCTAAAAAATTTTATTTAAAAAACAGTCTCTTTTTCACATTAACATTAAAAAGGATATTGAAAACATATTTAAATTGCATTTTGAAATTTTAGGGCACTTCATTGAGTTTATTGTAAGTTGTACATAAAGTTTGAGGAATTTTTATATAAGAAAAATGGATGAAAAGTATGTTCTAAATTGGTTGGTTTTAATTTTTCAAAATAATATTAAAAATTTGATAGATTATGATTAGAGTATAAAAAGTTGAAACTATATCCATACACATTAGGCCTTCATCAACTTGAGAGTATAATAATTATAATTAATATTTTATTTTCCTTTACTTGTAACTCAATTTTGCAAAATTGTGACATGTACTTTCTATACTTACATTTCAAAAAAATGTACTTAATTATATATTAAAACATGTGTTTTTTCAATGTTATGCAATGAAGTCAAAGAACTTATAATTGCTAATCATTGACTTAAATAATATTCATGGATTAAATACATTAAAACATACTTTATGAATGTTTTTCAAAAAACTAGCAAGTGTTTTTGTTTGGCATATTTTACCATGCTTATGCCCCATCATGGTTGAATTAAAATGGATGGTGTTTATATTTAAAGAGATATTTGAGAAGATCCAAAAAAATGTTGTTCAAAGTGTTAGGAGATACACCATAACTTGTTTCAAATATTTTATTGAGTATTCCTTGTCATTGTATTACTTAATAATATAAACTCGTTGATTGAATAGTTGATGTTATCCACCATGAAATTTGATGACATGAAATCTACCATGTGAACGTAATGGTTTGAGGTGTGTAGACTAACACCACCCAATTTTCATGCCTTATGAAATTCGTTTCATATTAACTTTTTGTTTTGCATTTGTATTGATTTGACATTTTGATCAATAAAAGACTCAACAAATAAAAGGCTGGGCACACTAGGTGGGGTGACAAGTCTAGTTTTAATGTGAAGCTTGGTGAGGAGTAGCAGGAGAGAGAAAGCACTCATAGTGTTTTGTCAAAATTAGATTATGTAAATCTTATGAATTGATACCCATTTTGATGCAACAATATCCAATTTCACTTACTCTATGGAGACACTCAAGTTGAGGATGAAACAAAGATTAAAGGGTCAAACTAAAACCCAAAGACTGGGTGCGTTTCCAGATATCTCTACTGTGAAAATGAATCTACTGAAAATTTTGAAATTATACACACAAGGTGCTTGAATATTCATTCTACACAACCAATATGAATCTTCTCGGTTTATATGATGTACAAGACTTGCGTTTTATGAGAACCCTCTACCCTGCATCCTCGTGGCTCATTCATGAATAATCTTCAGAATTCTTGGGGGCAGAATTCCAAAAGGAGGGAGAGAGCGCCGTTGCTCATCACATCTAGGAAAGGAAACAAGGGATCAATGAGCGCACTACAGACTGGTGCTCACTACTTAGAAGAGACTGTAGAACCAACACAGGGAGCACTAACTCTGCATCTGCTTCATACCTGAAGGCAAAATACACACAAATTGTACTCAACACAATCCAAATACCCCCTTAATGGCGAATTGCCATCCGCAGTTTAGGACAGAACATTGCAGCTAGTCATGAACGATTAGACCACAAGTTGCGAGCAGGTTTTTTTTTAAAAAATTTACCATAACAAAAAATTTGTGAATTTTTCCAAAACATTAGCAAAGTTAGTTGAATTTCAACTAGAAAAATGCATGTAAAAAATCTAAATTGTTTTGTTGAAACAAAGACAACATTTGTCAAAAAAGAATCACTGCTCCAGAGCAGGGCTTCCGTTTTCAATTTTGTGAGGTAGGTGGGTTGGTGATCATCCACAAGAAGACTTAACCAACCAAGATTGGCTACAAGTACAAGAGGACATCGGAAAAATTTAGGACTCCTACTACGTTTTTGGCAACATACTCAACTTGTTATCTAAATATGGTGATTTCAGTTTTTTCCTCTAAAATATGGTTACTTTGAGCAATTTTTGCCCCAAAATAAAAATCATGTGAGGATTGCCATCAAAAAATTTACCCCAGAACAAAAAAACGCTGGTTGAGAGTTCCTGAAACACCTGAACCTTTAAGTGGGTTTGCCAACAAAATAGCTGTGGAGAGTGGCATGCCGCATAGGTATCTCTTCTAAAAGAGATTTGCTTAAAATATGAATATATAGGACTTTAATTGTGTTAGCCCACAAAATGATAATTCATTGTGAAATTTTCTTATCTATATGCATATGAACACGCAGCATGCAGAACCGCTCATGATGCAAAAGAAATAGGTACTAGAGCAATTTTAGCAATTGAATTGTTAAAAGAAATCTCGGGCGTCAAATTTCATTAAGAAAATTCAACTTAGAAAACTTCTGCAATCGTAAAGCACAGCTTGGATTTTTCCTTTGTATTTTCAGCTCTCTCACCTGCACGAAGAAACTTGTTTTCAGCGAGCGGGATCTTCTGTTGTGGAAAGTACCAGCCAGGCTGTACTGGGATCTTCTTACCAGCGGAAGGTACCAGCGGACCTCTCAGTATTTCTAAAAAAAATCCCAACTCTGCTTTACGTAAGAAAAGGAACTGAGTACAGGCCCTTCTCCTATACGAATTGTAGGTCAAATGATAACAAGAGCTCATCGAATTTCTCGCGAATTGAACCAGTCGGCGACGGAAGCTCTTTTGAGACGTCTTTGGGAGTGTTGCGTGAATTCGAACTGCTTCGGTTCGTGTTGATCTTTCGAGTCGTCACGGTGATGGCAATGCGCCTTCGGCGCATCATGCTTGAGTCCCCACGGTTAGGACATATAATGGCTTGTGGCCACAGAGCGGTAGCAACTTCTTGGGGTGGAAACCTTGGAGTAGGCCAGAGAGAAAAACTCTGGCGAGAATTTTTTTTCCGATCCTTTGCAGTGGTGTGGTTGTAGGTCTGAGAAGGTGAATGTAAGGTATCCAGATTTCAAGCATAAGAAGACGCACGGCGCACTCTGGCTTGGTGACCGACAAAACCCTCCATGGGTGAAAGCAAAACTGCCGTGGCACCAGGGACTCTAGAGTTGGACAGTTTTTCATGGAATAGAAAGCTTGCAAGATATGTCAAGGCTGGGAAATATGAGAAGACAATTCAGCTTTTCCAAGAAATGCAACAAAAACGTATGAGTCTTGACGGATTCACTTTTGTTCCGGTTCTCAGTGCATATGCTAGTTTACAAGCACTTGATGAGGGACTGCTTGTTCATCAACACATAATTCAATGTGGTTGGGAGGCTGATGTCTTTGTGGGGAGTTGCCTAGTTGACATGTATGCCAAATGTGGGAGCATGGAGGATGCTCAGAGTGTATTCAACAAGATGCCGTGTCGAGATGTGGTTACTTGGACTGCCACGATATCTGGACATGTGAAATGTGGAGAAGGGCACAAAGCAATGGAACTATTTCGACAAATGCAAGAGGTAAAAGGTGTGCAAGCAGACTCTTTCACTTTTGTGGGAGCGCTGAATGCATGTGCCAGTCTAGTTGCACTCGAAGAGGGCAGGTCTATTCATCAGCAGATCATTCAAAGTGGTTGCAAATCAGTTACTTTTGTGGGTAATAGCTTGGTTGACATGTATGCCAAATGTGGGAGCATGGAGGATGCTTGCAAAGTGTTCAACAAGTTGCCTTCACGTGATGTGATCACTTGGAATGCTATGATATTTGGACATGTGAAATGTGGGGAGGGGAAAAAGGCATTGGAACTATTTTGCCAAATGAAATGGGAAGGCATGCAACCAACCCCTGTCACTTTGGTAGGGGTGCTGAATGCATGTGCTAGTGTACTGGCAATCGAAGAGGGCAGGTCTGCTCATGAACAGATTATTGAAAGTGGGTGGGATTTGGATTGTCTTTTTGGGGAACAGCCTGGTTGACATGTATGCCAAATTTGGGAGCATGGAAGATGCTAATAAAGTGTTCAGTGAGATGCCTTCACATGATGTGGTCACATGGAATGTGATGATATGTGGAGATGTGAAGTGTGGACAAGGGCAGGAGGCACTGGAGCTATTCCAGCAAATGCAGCAAGAAGGTCTGCAGCCAGCCCCTGTCACTTTCGTGGGTGTGCTGAATTTGTGTGCCAGTTTAATCACACTTGAAGAAGGCAGATGCATTCACAAGCAGATTATTGAAAGTGATTAGGAGTCCAATGTGTTTGTGGGGAGTAGCTTAGTTGACATGTATGCCAAATGTGAGCGCATGGAAGATGCTTGTACAGTGTTCAACAAGATGCCATCACATGATGCAATACTCAGGATATGCCATGCATGGGCATGGTAAGGAAGCTCTTCAACATTTTGAGATGTGTGGAGAAGGTGTACAACTAGATGATGTCACTTTTGTTTGTGTTCTGTCAGCTTGTAGCCATGCAGGTTTGGTGGTGGAAGGCCTGTGCTATTATTTGTCGATGAGCATAATTTACAAGATTTCTGCAAAATTGGAACACTACACCTGCATGGTTGACCTTCTTGGCCATGCTGGCCATCTGCAGGAGGCAGAGAATATGATGAAGGTGATGCCCTGTAACCCAAATATGGCTGTGTGGATGGCTTTGCTTAGTGCTTGCAGATTCACGGTAATATGTGGAGATGGCAGAATATGTTGCAAAACAAGTTCTTGAACTGCCTCCTGAAAATGCTGCTGGTCATTTGCTGCTACCAAGCATACAATGGATTCTTCAAGAGCAATGAAGGCTTTGTGTTTCTTAGCTCCATCTCTCACAGCCTTAATACTTTTGCAGGCAACTCTCACAAAATCTCCATTTGGAAAAGGCAGCAAGTAACCAACTGAGACTACTGTCAGATCCAACTTCCCACACCTTTTTTTGTCTGGCCAGGTTTTATTTCATGCAGCAAGCCTAATTGTCATGCCAGTCAAAAATTCTTGCTGCTATCTGGTGATTCTGGCCTATGACTGTCCACACATTGTTTGCCTGAAGAATGCAAGTGAGACTATCAGAGGGGTGATGAGTTCATATGTTTCAGCAGATCCACTTCTTCACTTCCTGGGTAGTTGGACCTGATTTTATCTACTATGCGTGGTTCAACAGCAACAATGGTTCATGGATGCACACACCACTTGTCCACAGTACTTCTCTGGTTCTTGTACATTTTAATCGACTCTACAATAAGTAATGGGAGGGCAATTGCATTCAGTTCTGATGGTTTGTGTGTGACTGCTCACCCATCCCGATAACCAAGGCTGATAAAGCTCCTACAGTTAACAAAGCTATTGTCAGCACTAGAAAAAACACTGTTTCAAACTCTCATTCATATGAGATTTGTCAGTGGGTGGACATAGGAAGGTGCTACACCATGCAAATCTGACAACTGGACTGTGCAGGAAGCATTTTCTCCCAACATATACTTCTATATTATGGCTCACAGAAGCTCAAAAATGTCCATTGTTAATGTAAATGAACATGTAAGCTTTCATTCCCCAACTGAAGGGGTCACATGAATCTAGCTCTCTGAAGTACATGACGGAAGACTTACTGAAAGGAGCTGTGCACCCTCCAGAAACCAACAAGCCCTTGGTGGTCACTTCAGCTTGAACAACATTGTGCTCAAAGGCAGCTTGCTGTGTCAACCTCTTAACTTGCTTTGGTCAGGAATTTTTGTTGCAATTTTGAGGGTGCCCATCCCACTCCAATTTGTCATTGACTGGTTGTCAAGAACACATGTAAGTTTGTTTGTTTGGGATGTCATGCCTCCTGCAGAGAAGCTATGCAACTCCCCAAGCTTGCTAGATGATAACAAGAGCACAATAATCAAATAAGCCATCAACCCAGGTTCTCTATCTGCAAATGTAGCATACTTCAGTTCTCTTGTACAACTCTCGGCAACCAACACTTTTCACAATTTCATAATGTTTCTTCGCCAGTGATCAACCTCTTCGTCAACGCTGCTGTAATGTTGACTTGGATGTCAATGAGGCCATAATGTCAATCCAGTTGGAGCTATATACAGCCAACAGCATAGCTCAGGAGGCCAGCTTGGGCAAAGGCCCACCAAAGGCAGTTAATGCTGGACGTTTCTTGAGAGCATGATGCCCCAGAAAAGCCAGATGGGTTTGTTTCTTCATGGAATTTATCAGGGGAGAGAAGACCAGTTCTGAAAGTATTGGGGTTTTTCCTTCAAACACCTTGTCACACTACATAGATTTAAATTGCTGCACGCATTGGACTTTGTGCTACTCCACAGATTACTCATGGCAATATGACCCTCTCATTGTTCTGAAATGGATTTGTGGTTCCTAGGTCCTAGACGTGGAGTAGGAATACACTCATGAACATAAATACTTACTTCAACACCCAGGTCACGAAAATTGTGAAAGCATGACCCACTGATTTGAAGGTGCACTGATTAGACTTGCTTCCCATAACCTCACAACTGATGAGTACAAAGGGTCCGATGATCCGTTTAGACATATCTGCTAATCTCTCAAAGAATAACTCTTCACTTTTGCACCTCGGAGCTACAAAGAATTGACGATTCTAGGATCCTACAAGCTTAGACTGGACTTATATGAATGCAAAGAAACTGAAGAGTGATGTGGACAAAGAGCTTCGATGAACACCTTGATCAAAAGCTGCAAAACCCTGAGAATGCAGCACCCTATTATTATCCCTGGACTATGTTTTAGGGTTTGGGATAGACCCCACCGCCGACCATCAGTCGTCCGCAGTGTCGTCCTCTTTCCTCCTTTGAGGTTATAGACTGCAGTGACGTGGGTTTCATGTGGTTCTGGCTGCCGACCTTCGGTCGCTTACTGCGTCGTCTTCTTCCCTCTCGCTCTTTGAGCTTTTCACGCAGCAGGAAGCTAACGCGCGCCCTCGGACAGGAAACACCCAGCCAGCGAGCACGGGAAGCTGGCAGCAAAGGAAGGAGTCGGAAACGGGGAAGCGACAGGGACATAGGATGGACACAGGAGGAGCAACGAGGAGGTAAGTAGGAGGACTAACGAGAGAAGGGAGCAAAAATGTGGGCAGCAACAGCAGGGTCGTCTCCCTGCTGTCCTGTAGCGTTGGAGTCCAGGACAAGAACAGGCCCGCACTCTTCTTCTTCTTCCTCCACTTCATACCATTGCGTCGGTAGGGATGATCAAAGGCGCCACAGAGAGGTATTTATAACGAACCAGCAGTTTTGGAAATGTGTGAAGCGGAGAGCAGGAAGAGATATGGCGACGCGGTGTTTAGGGAGCGCGTGGTTATCAGGAGGTCAATTAGTGCAAGGGAGTGTAGGGTATTGTGTTGTGGGAGGTGGGATAGAATGCTTGCAAAGCGAGGGACATGGTCGACAAGGAAACCGGATAGCAAGATTAGGGGATCGAGTGTGGAGAGACAACAAGAAGCGTGGGAAACGAGCGAATGTTGTGCCGCAAGCTATTTTGCAATGGAACAGGCGACCTGAACTGGCTGGCGAGCCGCCGAGAGTGGTGGTGATTACGTCAGGGAAGGGAGGAGTCGGAAAGACGACCACCACTGCTAACCTTGGGATGTGCCTTGCACGCTTGAATTTCAAGGTCGTAGCTATAGATGCCGACGTCGGGTTACGCAATCTTGATCTGCTACTTGGTCTGGAGAATCGAGTGAAGTACACGGCGATGGAAGTTCTCAACGGAGAGTGCCGGCTGGACCAAGCTCTCATAAGGGACAAACGGTGGACGAATTTCGAGCTTCTGTGCATCAATAAACCACGGTACAAGATGCCACTAGGGTTTGGAGGCAAAGCGCTCACGTGGCTGGTGGATGCCCTGAAGAAAAGACCAGAAGGAATCCCGCATTTCATTCTGATAGACTGTCCTGCAGGCATTGATGCAGGTTTCATAACTGCAATCACACCTGCAAATGAAGCAATTCTGGTAACCACTCCTGATATCACCAGCCTGAGGGATGCTGACCGTGTCACAGGCCTACTTGAGTGTGATGGAATCAAAGATATCAAGATGGTGGTGAATCGAGTGCGCAGTGACATGATCAAGGGAGAAGACATGATGTCTGTCTTAGACGTCCAAGAAATGCTGGGTCTTCCTTTGCTTGGTGTGATCCCTGAAGACTCTGAGGTGATCAAGAGCACAAACCGGGGCTATCCACTGGTGTTGAAGAACCCACCCACTCTGGCAGGTTTGGCATTGGAGCAGATTGCTTGGAGATTAGTGGAACAAGACAGCATGAAAGCAGTCTTGATTGAAGAAGCCCCAAAGAAACGCAGCTTTCTACCATTCATGGGCAGTGGAAGGTGATGTTACACTTGTGCATCAGCATCTGGCACTGATCATAGAGCATTAGGTCTTCCACAACACAGGCTTTTCCGTGTACACAATTTTGCATGTGTCAGCTTCATCTGTGCAGGTAAGATTTCATGAAGAGCAATAGGAACAATTACATTGTGCACATTCTCAATTGCAAGGAGAATCCTTAGTAACTGAGATTTGCATCCAGTTTACACAAAACCTTTAGGGCTGTTAGGAGGTGGTGTTGTTCTGTGACTTCTTATCGTGGCCTGCACAAAGGTTTGCAACCAATGCAATCAGGGTGCAGAGTATATGATATCAGTTTTGTAATTTCTTCTTACTTTTGTGGCAACTTATCCAGATTTCTCATCTTTTTCAAATGTCTTCCAAGAGCAACAACACACATTTACAGATTTTGTTTGGCAGAAAAGAAACCCGATTTTTTTTTTGTTGCCTCTTTTTTTAGCACAGTTCACATATACATTGAAGCACCTGTTTGTCCAAGCTAAAAGTTCAAACCTGCTTCAAATGCAGGGATGTGTTCATGCACTGCTAAAAGATGAAAAGTTGCAGCAGCCTTCTTGACAACACCCACTACAGTTACACAGAATCTAAGAGGATGTGGCAACTTTTGTCTTTTGTAATGCAATCAACATAGATACTGCTCCCAATAGGTTCACTGCTCCTACCTGCAATGTAAGGTTTTGACAAATGAGGATTGCAATGCAATGGATCCACCATTTTGCAAATCTATTCTGCGAGCATACCTCATCATTACACTAAAAATTAAAACCCCTGGGCAGAGAGTTCCAAACCTGGGTGTGAAATGAGAGTTGGAATACGTACCAAGAGAAGAGAGCGCTGAGCAGCACCAATGGCTACAAGCCAGCAGAACCCAATAAACAAAAACTGCAGGAAGCAATTTCTGGATCAGTGTGAAATCCTTGTTAATATTGAACTTCACAGCACCCCACTCATGTCAAACTTTGCTGTACTGTGTACAAAGACAAAGAGCATCGAGACCAAAAATTGCAAGCACAAGTTGATACTGACTGTTGAAAGATTAGCATACCATGCGCCCTACAACAGTGGACATGTAGAAGGCATATGCGCCTGGAACTCCTTGCATATCACCCACTGATGTTCCAATATAGTACACACCAAAAACCTGCAGTGCATTTCCACTACCTTAAGGGGCTTTTAGATGCCCATACACAAACTCTCTACCATCAACTGATGCTGCTTATATTGAGCAACTAGGGCAAACCAATTCTAGAAAATAGAAACTTGATCAGTCCAATGTTGCTGAGATTGATTGACATTGCTTCACTTCATGCAACAACATTGAACTCCCAGCTCACACCTTTAGTATTACCTTTTCAATACAAGATGAGCCAGAATCACATGCATTGAAGCTCTCCATGCTTCACATTCGCTCGACAGGAAAACAGAAGAGAAAGAGAAATTACCGATGCCAAAATAGCTCCAACTCGGATCCAACCCACTGTGACACTTTTTACATCAAAGAAAAGACCTTTGCACATAGGGATCAAAAGTTAATGTCAGAACCACACTGTTCATCCACCGCACCACAAGTGTTTTGCATCCTTTAGCTTCTCCTAATCCTCCCTTCTAATTGCATTTCTAGCCTTCTTTTCACAGAAGTATCCTGCTTACAAATATACTATCTAACAATTGACTATCAACATGCCATCTTACCAAAGAGAGGCACTGGGAACAATAGCAGTGCAATGCCAGCAACAAATATGTACAAGCCTGTGAACAATGCCATCAAAGCAGGCCCCCTTGATCTCTTCTGTTCCATGTTCTGAGAGTCTTTCATTGGCTGGCCACCCACAACAAGATCAGAGATGCTGGAATTGCTCAAATGGTTTTCATCTGCTGCACAGATCCTACACCATGTCAGGTGACAGTCAGAACCAGACACCTGTTACATGTTAGGGACCACACAAACCAGAGTGACACTGTGTCATCCATTGCATTCTTACAACAATCATTTTCCTGAAGTTGTAACCTTTGCATCTGCCTCCCAGCTGATAATGAGATCAATAAAGGCCAGTGACTGATCATTCAGAAATGCAGTTGAAGAACATGCAAACAACAGATTATGGAGCTTGACTTCAGCATCGAAGAAGGTGGAAAGTGGCACTTGGCATTTGAAGGACTTGATGAGAGACTGACCAAAGAAACTGAAACCACAACAGCAAAAATGGGTGGAGTCTTTCAGGATAGAGATGCTCACTGAATGGTGCCATCATTCAATATTGATGCAATTTCAGGATGGAACACCGTGCTCCTCGAAAGGCCACTGAGAACTTTGTCAGCAATGCTGAGTGCTGTGGGAGTCATTTCCAGAGCAAAGACAATGGCTTTCCTCTCCCCTCTCTGACCTGCATGAACATTCCCTTGCAGATGCCCCAACACAATGATATCTCCATCAGCTACGATAGCTGCTCCTTGACTCACATTTCCAAGCACCTGAGCATGAGGGAATGGACATGGCTCAGCATCGGAGATTCCAATTGCAACACCCTAACAAACAGATTATTGTCATGGCTGCTGCATTCAAAACTGTACAAACATTTGCAATCACTACTGAAATTGGTGACAACACTCCCTCACAAATAGGTCACCTACTCTTTGACTCATTAGGGTTTCATGAAACCATCAAGATTGCACAGTTCTTTTCTGCAATGGTTTGACGACGGCATGCACATGCCTGCTGGCAGTGTTCCGGAGCGAGAAATTGCAGTGAAGTTGAGGAACAGAGACTTACAACGACAGTGCCTTGGTACTCAAGAAGCTCTCCAGCCCGAACGGTTCGTCTCAAGTACAGGCAGGATGATGAGGGGGGCGAAGAACCAGCCGACTCCCGATCGCCGCTTCGATGGCTTCCGTTCTCTCCGTTCTCTTCCGTCTGAGAGGTTTGTGAACGTACCGCAATACTTCTCCTGCTTCCTTTCTGCCTCTCCCTGCTGCTCTTTCTTGTTGAGCTCCAGGACGACGGTGCTGCAAGAGGTGCTTGAACTTTCAGTTTCCGTGCCGGCCATCTCTTCTTCTGGAGTATCTTGAGTGTTGTTCCAGGCTGCGCCGCATGGAGCGGTAAACCTCGGCCTGCTGCAACGAGGACGACGACGCAAGCTGCTGCTGGTGCTGCTGCTCCTGCCACCATTTTTCACCGCAACAGAACTACCGCTCCTCTTTTGCGTCCGGCAGTGACGAAACCTGCACTCGTTCGTCCTTCCGTCATGGACCTATTTCATCTAGTTTGTTGTTGCGCGTCTTCCGCGTCCGCATATTGGTTGTTCTTTTCCTTGTCGTGCCTTCCGCCGACGATAGTGCTTCTCGTCAAACTCTCAGAAACGACGACGCGGAGCGACATCTTCTTTCGTTCGTCAAGTGGATAGCCTTACCTCAGATGCTGTTTTTCTGATTGCAATTCTTGCAATCTGCTCTGCACGCGCATCTCCAAAAATTTGCAGCGCATGTAGAGCAGGGAATACGCTTGTGTTACGACAATTTGTGAAGCTTTTCAAGCTTCTGGCAGCAGGAGGTTAGAGTAATTTCTTAGAAGAGCTAAGCAATGGTGACAAGTTTGCAACGTGTGGCAAGGACGGAACCATGCCGTGGATTTGAGTCCCTGCGACACTCCGATCCACCTCAAACGAGGAAATGCAGTTTGGCCATCCGCACATCGAGCTACCGAGTCTCGTGTAGTGTAAAGTTGAGACTTCGCAGAAACGGAATGCATCTGGTAGAGATCCAACAGCAGAGGCTTCCCGGTTTTGGAAGGCGAAATGAGGCTGCGAGGGGAACAAACATCCGCAGAAGTGCAGAGCCTCCGAGAGACGGTCTGGACGGGGATAATAAGATAAGCGTTTCCGGTGAGTTCACCATCTCACACACTCAAACTTTTGAAGTTGCAAGGCTTCCTGGCATGTTCGCGTTGCGAACAAGATGCTGGAAAGGAATACAATCGCGATTTAGAATTGCATCTTGTTGCTGTTCGTGTCCCATGTCCAAACCTTCACGGTCGCAAGGCTGATGGTTTTTCTGCTCAAATTGGAGAGAGCAAAAGACAGCGTGAATGTCAGCTTGCCAGAGACGCAGAAGCGTTCCGTAGAACTTCACAAGGAAGGTATGAATGAGGAGGCTCCATTGCAAGTAGTAAGTAATACCGTTGAGAGTGTAGGCAGGCCTTGGTTGCGTAGGAACAGTCGTGGTTTCTCGAGACTCCCAAGAGCAATCCTGAACAAAACTGCGCAACGGCAAGGTTTCTGTTCTAACTTCGTTTCAACACTATTGTCTACCCTGTTGCTGCAAGAGTTATCTTCGGCGCCGAGAGTGCAAGCGACAATTTCTTCTTGCATATTTCTTCATTTCAACATCGTCGTCAATTCTGCAGGTGAAAGAGCGAGTGTCGACACCGAAATGCTCTGCGGCAAGTTTTGGATATATCTGTTTCTTATGGAGTACAGCAATTGAGCGGATCTTGTGATGTTTAGTGTGGATAGAATTGTCAAAAAATGCACGCACCCTCTCTAACAATCTCAGTGTACAGATGCTGGATCTAAGTTGGGGAGAGCTGGTGGATGATGCAGGTGAAAAAAAGGTGGAGGAGAAGCAAGGTATAGAAAGTGTTGAGCAGGCGTTGGCTAAAGCTTTTGGAGGTCCAATTTGGTTTGGGTTGCTGCTGAGCTTCCTTGCAATTTTTGCTGGTGGTTATGTGTACCTGATATACAACTATGCAGATTTCAAAGACATTCCTATTCTCTATGGCCCTGTGGGATCTCACAATTGAAAGGAATGGGAGCTAGTTTCATGAACAGTGTGTTTTTGAGATAGCAAATTACTTTCATTTTAGGATTTTCCCTTTGCCTTTCGGCCATGTTCTGCTAGATTCCATCTGAACTCCAAATTGCAAGGGTAGAGAACAGGCAACATTTGTCTGGCCTCCACTCATTTGATCTTGGTGAGAACAGAAATCAGTTGAAATGGTGAAGTGTTATTGCAGGAGACCAAGAAATAAACCATTGAAGCCTTCAGTTAGAGTTTCTCAGTTGCCACAAACCAGAAGTGATGTGTTTTTATGAGCTAATGCTGTGCAATATGCAAGTGACCTTTGTTGTGAACATTCAGCTGTCAGGTTGTGGAAACAGGAACATGATGATATAGGCCTTGCACTGGTTTCTCAGGTCTTGAGAAAGCTTTTCAGATGAGCAACTGATTTTGCAAAATCTTGGAGCAACTAAGGTTCTTGGCTTTCTTTGAACTTGTTTGCAGAACATCTGAGATTTGTAACATGGCCTGTGTCATGAAAGCTCTTGAGAGGCTTGCAGTGACCTCTGTTTCGGTTGATTCTGAGAGCAGATTTTGAAACACCAAAGATGGCAGGCAGCTTGCCATTCCTCAAGAGTTCTGACAATGGTGACCCCACTGGTGTCCAAGTTCCCGTGACTTCCACTTACCTGGATGACAAGGTAAGTTAACTTGGTGTAATTGATGTTTTTCTGCAATGATTTCTAGGACCCATGCTAACACATGACCTACACACCTGTGTTTGAGAAACATCATCACTGATACTTAAGCTTTTTGTGGGCATAGCTTGAAGGTGGTTTTTTCAGAACATTAACACTGTCTTTACAAGAATTTTCCAAAAGCAACAATGTCTAGAACCCATGCTGAAACATGATCTCTGTTCTTGTTTGCTAGAGCAACACAATTGACGATCCTGTGGATGGTTAGTACATAGCTAACCATTGTGGATAGCTACATGAATACAAGAAAAGAATATTTCATATCCACATCCCATTCATCTTGTGTTGTGTACCAATGGGTGTTGGTTCACTCTAGGCTACAGAGGTTTTGCCTCAATGTTATTTAAACATGTATTTAGAGTGTGCATGACAATCGAGGCACCTTGTAGTAGTACAATATAGTCGAGCTACATGGAACACCTAAAACATGGTGTGGGCTAGGTTTCATGCTTTCAATGTTGGCATGCTTTTGAATCCATGATTTGATTTGTTTTTTCCAGATCCAAGTTTGAAGCTGCTGCATTTTGACAGGTTGAAACATGGCACTCACCTTTGCCCCAAGTTTTGAAAATTCAAAATTGAGTTTCAAGTTCATTTTGATTCTCTTGGTTTTGCTTGCTTGTTCTTTTGCCTGCTGGTTTTGTTTCCATCTTATTTTACTTGGTTTTGATTGCTTGTTTGTTTACCTCCCTTCCTTTTTGTTTCGTTTACTAGCTTTGCTTATTTTATTTTGGCATTTTGCTTGTTTCTTTTTTGTTTTGCTCGCTTTATTTTGCTTGTTGATTATGTCATTGATTTGCTTTACTAATTTTGTTCTTTTTAGATTTGCTTTTACTTTGTTGGTTATTCATTTGTTTTGTTGACTTATAATTCAAGTCGTTGTAAGATCACGATCCATTGTAATCATTAGATTCAATCATGTTTCAAAATATTTCATGAATTTGAAAATGTTTTAAAAACAAATTTAAAGTTTTATTCAAAGTTGTGAATTATGAGATGTATAAGTATTTTCAATTGTTAAAACATGCTAATGTAATGTGTATCTATAGTGGGTTTGAGTTCATGAGTTCTTGTGTATTAAAGTGGTGCAAGTGTTGTAAATGGTTATTTGAGTTCGATGTATGTAAGTTGGTAGAAGGAATCAAAAAAAATTTCATCCTGATTTTGTGTTGAGAAAAAACCACATTAAGGTGGATCAAAAATGGCATTTAAGAATCCTTTTTGAAAGTTCATTTCCTTCAATGAATTGGGTTGATTTTAAAATTGGTTTAAATGATGTTAAAGTGAATATCTATTTCCATATATGAGTTCATATCATCATAGTTTATAATTTTTTTCACAAATTGATTAAAGGTAGGTCTTGAAAACGTCAATTTAAATATCAAATAAATCGAATATGCCTATTTATTCTATGGCAAAGTTATTTTGGGTATTCAAACTAATATTTTTCACATTCAATTTTTCAATCTTTGTCCTATGAATAACATTGACCTTTTGAATGATTATTAATTCTTCCCGTTTCAAGTCTTGAAACTAATTTCATAACAATTTAACTAAAATCATGCCCTTTAGCTAGATTCAAAAAATAAATGTTTTGTGATTGCTTTCAAATTGAATAATGTTGAATTTTCATGTGGAATTTAAGATGTGTCCCTCTTTCTACACCAATTATCATCCAATTAATCAAAAGCTTGAAAATCAATCATTGTGTTTTTTTAATTCAATTTCAATTTTTTGTTCATTTTGATTTGCAATTAATCAACTTGATTGTTGTGATAGCCCATTTGATTTTGATAAAACAAATCAAAATGAATATACTAACTCAGATTTAAATTTTTGAAATTTAAAACAAAAGAAAACACCATGTTTTAACACTTTCAAAATGAATAACTAATTGCAATAGATCATGATTTTTCAAATGGTTCATTTTTGTTATTAAAAGCCAAAAAACCCACAAAAACAAAAAAAATAAATTAAATGGATTAATTAGTCAAGTTGATCATTTGAAGAAAATCATGATTTATAAATCACAAAAAAAATTTAATAGTTTTCATCATTCAAAAGGATGTTACATTATACTATTATTTAAAGGTGTAAAAACATTCCCATAAATGTCAAAAATAAATATGTCAAGACCTTTTTAAGACCATTTAAACATGAAAATCATTAATTACAAACACAAGATAATGTTTTTGCATCCCATTTTTAAAAATTGATCATCTCTTATTTGAAATTTAATAATATAATACATAATGAATAGCCCTATGCCAAAAATAATAATTAATTTTATCGATGCATCAATGGAAGAAGCATAAAACCCATAAACATAAGTAGTGGTTAAAAAAATCAACTTTTAGTTAATGAAAATGCACTATCATGTTGAATGTTTTGTTCATTTTAATTAATGATGATGTACATTCCTCTCTCCTTTGAATTCTAGTAATAACTTTAGGGTTATTGCTTGCAAGGATTTGTGAAAATGTCATTGTCGTGTTGAATAGGTGATGCAAAAAACAATTTGGACTTCAATGCCAAATGTTTCCATAACCTTACATTGGTTGAACATGAAGAAAAATCAAAATTAATAAATCCTTATAATTTTGATGGATTATTTGGTTTACAATTTTGAATGATCACTTTAATTTTTAATTAATCAACTTCATTGCTATGACCCATTTGACTACTTATCAAATGAGGCATTTATTAATTAAGGCTGGTTATTAACTATATTAATTATTATTAAAATATTATAAAACCATTAATTAGGCTAAATAAGTAACCTAGGCTTTGGCTTCATTATAATAGATTTGTCAATTAAATTAAAACCTAGTTAATAAACTATCTAAATTAAATAAACTATCATTATTTACCTTCTTGTTATTTTCCTAAGCAATAGGTTGGTAAATAGTAAATAGGTAACAGACTAAGTTAAGTTATGCACTATCTATTAAATTAGGCTAAACTATGCTAGTTTTAAGTTAAATAGGTAATTAAATAAGTTAAGTTATTTTTTTAAGTACATAAAAAGGAAGGTAAAAAGGTGGTACCATGTTTTATGTAATCACACCATTTATTATGTTGTCGCAACCCCACTTTGGCCAAGTGTGGGGGTGAAGCCCAACACTTGGAAAAGTGGGAGGTTGGGAGTCTTCCGGGACTCCCGAATGTTCAGAGCTCGACAGCAAGGGGCAAAACACCTC
>Ga0116227_10004602_pt1 | contig 29817 bp, 19 predicted proteins | sample S1TSphgellanicum_FD_89693 | JGI IMG/M metagenome (GOLD analysis project Ga0116227, IMG submission 89693) | Host-associated microbial communities from peat moss isolated from Minnesota, USA - S1T2_Fb - Sphagnum magellanicum MG | ecosystem: Host-associated > Plants > Peat moss > Unclassified... | reverse complement strand
TTTTATTTAAAATTTTTTGTATTTTTTAAAAAGTTTTAAATTAAAAGGAAAAAAAAAAATAAAAAACCCCCCCCCCCCCCCCCCCCCCCGAAAGGTGGTATGTTAGGTTTTAGGTTTAAAGCTTGAAGCTAAATGTGAATAAAGTTCGGACCTTTTCAAAATAATTTAATTCCAATTCCAATTATAGGCCTTAAGGCTTAATGGTTTTCTTTTTTCTTTAGGGTTTGTTTTAGGTGATTTTTTTTGGTGTATTTTCTTTGTTTCCCACACATTATCTTTCTTCCACAGCCTTGTGTTTTACAATTCTTTTCCTTTAAGTTGTTTGTTTTCTACATCACCTTGTGTTTTGTGACTTTGTAGCCCTTGTCCATCGCATTGTACATTTTTTTTGCAACACGCTACATCCACGTTCCACACATTTTGTGATTTTTTTTTTTGTTATGTGGTTTTCCATCTTAATGTTTGTCTTTTATACGTTTTGTGCTTTTGCATATTACCTTGTCCGTTGCCTTTCAATTGTCCATCACACATACAAAGCCCATCATCTTTGACAAATAAGGTGTGTATTCTTGCTCCTCTATTTGAATTTTTTATTTGTGTTTATATTTCTTTGGGCATTAGTAAGTTTGTTTATCAAAGGTTGATGTTGGTTTTTTTTTCTTTATTGGTTTTTTAAGAGGTGGAGGATGGACACCATGAAGCAAACCCCTAAGTTCATAATGTGGTCAACTTCACCATTAAATCAATAGACTTGGAAGATTTGAATTGTTGTGATTATGACATTGTGTAACTTCTATTGTTTCTATGTACTATTATTTTCACGATATAGAACTACCTTCAACAATTACAATTAATGGAACATTATGGTTAATGTTGGCAAAACAACAAGACTTTTGGAAGCCAAATGATCATACGACCACAAAATGGGCTTTTTTAGTGCTTCAAACATTACCTAAAACTCAACCCATCTTGAACAATTGAAATGTGTTTTGTGTTATTGCACATTCAAGACTTAAAAAAGGTATCATTAGCTACAAGTCTACTAATAAAATTTCATCATCTTGAAAACATCTAAAAAGGACTCACAAAAAAAAAGGATTTAATGGGTTGAATAAAAGAAGGATGTTAAACTTAAAGTTAAATTACCAACAAAAAAAGTCTAGCCATGGAACCCATCCAATATTACATTGTCCTTTGGTAATTGTCTTCCCTATAGGAAATATGATCATCTTTAAATTTAATTTGAAATGGATTTGGTATTGTTTATTACTAAAAATTGATGTTTCGTTGGGTCATCATTCCTTAGGAGATTAAAATTCATTTATGAGGCTTGTGAATATTGTGACATTTTCATGGTGAATTTTGATTTGTAGTTCAAGAGCAAAAGTGAATGCTTTTGTTTTCATTACTCATTTTTTAATCACAATTAAGAGCCTCATCATTAGTCATTTTTTTAAAGCCTAGTTAATTGCTAAGTTGGCTACACAACTAATCATTCATATAACATAATTAGCTAAGTATTTGTGTGAAGTGGAGTTGATTTGGTGATATTCTTTTTAAAAACAGTGATTAAGATGGTTATTTATCATTTTCACATGTCTATAAAGTGGTTATAATTGTAATAAGGGCAATTGAACACATTGGCAAAATGTGAGTTGCCTAGGGAAATGCATTTAGTGACTTGTAATTGGAAAGAATATACATTTGGCAATTAGGATTTACATTTGAATTATACTTTATGAAGATTTGTCAAATGATAAAACAAAACAACATTACAAACATCATAAGCAGTTTGATGGGGATTTGAGCCCCACCATGAAAAGGGTGCTACCCATTGCAACTCAAACCTTACCTTCGCTCGAAACCCCATTTGGAAACCAAATCTAGACAATTTGCAAAAACATTTAGCAAACAAACCAACCAAAAAATGTTAGAACAAAATTAAAAAAGGAAATTTAGGCTTGATAAACTTAATTAACTTTCAAATTCCAACCAAAACATCTTGCCTTTATTCAATTTAGAAACAAATTCTAACAAACAAGAAAACACACTTGGTACACATAAGCATAAGCAAAACATTCAAATCAATCAACCATAATCTGAAAAGAAAAAAATTGCATACATCATAACTTTGCTATGACACTATAATCTACAAAAAGACTAATCATTTGCATGGATTTGAAAGGGGCCTAGGGGTTCAAAAATCTAGTTTATATATCAACAATAATGTCAATGAAAATTGTGGCAAAAAAATTTAATATCTTACCCATATTTGCATTCTACCTACCTCCAAAATAATCATGTTGTCACCTACACATTTGCACATTAGCAACATGTGCCAAACCACTGACCCATGGTTTGTTCTTATGGAAAACTTTGCTTGTAAAAAACCTCTAACAATAAAATTTGGTGCATAAATCCAGGTGTGTGCTAAACTTGTTCCACAACCTATTTTTCATGAAATTGACTATATTGGAAGTTCGTTCATCCTCAATAGAACCCAACACCTAGATGGTGACAATACTAATCAATTTGATGAATTTCGAAAGTTTATGGTTGAATATGGAAGATGTAGAAATTTTGCACCAAAGCCTTGTAAGAAAGTTGAATTGGTTTTCTTATGGCAAAACTGTTTTAACATTATGCAACATGGTCACTTAAAAAAAGATGTCTCCAAATCAAGTGCTTGATTTAATAAGAAAACATGCATTATGTTCTCATTTTCACCCATTTTGTGAAGCACACAAAATGTGGCCTTCTTGATAGCCAAATAAGTGTGGAAATTCTCCTCTACCTCATCTCCGTTTATAGCCCAAAATTGTTGGTACACAACACCCAAGGTTATCATTATTTTGTTTGTTGGGAATTGTCGATGAAGCTCATCAATAAGGCCTCAAACAACACCTTCACATTCTTCCTTCACTTTGTTGATGGCATGGTAAAAAAAATCTTTGGTGACAAGTTGCTTTTCTTCAAGACTGTCAACATGAGATTGGTAAATAAGGTACTTATGGTTAGCAAATGAGAATGCCAAATAGATGGATACCTCTTTGACATTTAGGTCATAAAAACCAATTTAAGGGAAAGTGTTCGTCGGTTAAAGCCTCAATCAAGTTAAAATCTTCAAAACTCAGATCCTCATACATGGTAAATTAATCATAATAAACTTTATAGAACTCTTGTTGGGTCAACTTGCTAGATTCCACAAAATTGCAAACAAAAACTTTATGTTTTGTGCTACTTTGATTAATGTGTGCACACACTCAAGTAGAGGAAGGATACAAGGGAGCCCAAGAATGAATTCAACATTGCACAATGCATTCAAGTTCTTTAGATCCACCTCACTCTTCAAACTTTTAGTATGCATCTTTGTAATTGAAGTGTAGTATTTTACATATACAAGTTTTGCTAAAGAAAACATATAAATCCAACGAGTTTTGACATTTCAAAATAATGTGTTACCTTTGGTGTTAATGGGAAAGCTCATTTTATTGCAAGTGAGTATGATAGATATGTCTTATTTTTGCTTTTGGTTCATGCAATAAGAATTTGAACCAAGATACTACAAGTGAAGTTGTTGCCTTTACAATAAGTAATTTAAAAGGTACATCTTTGTTTGACCTCATGGAAATTGATAAGGATATGGTTTTGTCAATGGTCAAAGAACAATTGAATCTTTACAAGGTAAGAAAAGTTAAGTGATGATGGACACAAATATCCTTTTGCATGGTGGAAAGTTCACAAATCATAGTTTGTTTACATTGCTTTTATGGTTCAATAGATTCTAAAGATTGTTGGGTCATATATTGAGACAAAAATAAAATAAAAATCAGCTTTGTAGACATATCCACAAAAGTGCAATGCTCCCAAATAGGCATAAAAAACCTTGAAATGTTTTTGAGCAAATCCATAAAAACTAATTAGATGCAATTTGGGTGAATAGAATGACCATGGAATAGTTCATGGAAATAAAAGGAATCTTGATGGAAGGAAATGAAAATTGTATGAGTAAGATTGGGCTTTTGAAGGTGGATGATAACACCATCAAAATTTGTTTTATTTTATGTTATTTGTAAGTATAATGAACATGCAGTAACTTGAGGTATCTAACCAATGGAAAGTGATTACAAGGGAGGTCTTCATTTGCTTATTGTTGCTTTTGTTGGGCTTTACACTAACCTAAAGGTGGGCATCTCAAAATGATGAGACAATGAAAAAAATGTGAAGTTTGTCATGTTGATGTTGAAAGTTGAAAAGGAAGAAAATGTGAAAACTTGACAATAAGAATATATGAATGTTAGGGAATTAGGATGAAAAAAGACAATGTGTGCGACAAACTAATTTGACCAAGTGAAAGGTTGTTTGATCCAAAATGACCTACCTTTTTTCTTTCAAGGTTGTGTGTTGAGTTTCAAGAGGCATGTTGATGATACTTTTTTCGTACCTTGGATGTTGACTCTAATTTAACATTCAAATTTTGAACACAAAAATTAGTCTACAAATTGTAAATTATGATGTGTTTTCAAAATAAAATTGTTCATTGGTTTTTTTTGGGCAAATTTGTGAGTGTTTTCAAAAGTTGGATTAAAAAAATAAATCTTCTTTTAAATCTTTCAACAACACCTTGAGTTGAGGTGATTTTGTTCATGTTCACCCAACTTCAAACAAGTAAAAAAAATACGAAAATGATAAGCTTGCTCAAATTCAAATCTAGCTGAAAACTAACCAAAACCTATCCAACCTTAATTACTAATACACCTACTGAAACAAAACTACTAACCAAGAATTGGAACAAGTTTTTTTATTTAAAAAAAATCCAAAATTAACCAATAATTGAAAGCCTGAATCTGAATCAGATGACTTGTTTGAAATTTTAAAATAACCCAACCAAAATTGGATCCAACCCAAGATTCTTAAAATTTCAAATATCCCAACTTACTTAGAACCGTTTCTCTATAGTGGATGCAAAATCCCATACCTAAGGTTATCTTAAAAAGTAAAAAACCATCCAACCCTAGTCTAAACTAGTGTTGGATGGTTATTAAGTTTTGACCCAATTATCAACCTGATTACCAAGTAGGTTATTAATAACCTACCAATCAATCATTGATTTTTTTTATAACCAATTAATAACCTAATCACACTTGGTATTGAAAATTGAAAATTTAATAACCTACCCAGATGACATGGTTATTATCCAAGTAGTTTATCAATCCTCATACACCAAAAAAATCTCATGATAGCCACACAAAAAAAAGAAAAAAGAAGAAGATTTTTTTAAAAATAATTTTTCTTAAAAACCCTACAACTGGGCTAGTAACCGGGAAGGGTAACAGAAGGTTATCATACGGTTATTTGATAACCTACCCTATGGAGAACTCGGTGGTTATTAGTTATTACCCCCAAAACTGCTGATAACCTAACGGGCACCCAATGTGGTTTTGGGCCCCCCCAATAAATACCCTACGGGGCGGTTATGAAAAAATCAATAACCGGCCAACACCGGAGGTCTGAACGTTCGAAGGGCACCAGCAGCCGCACTGTGTGCTCCTGCTGCTGTACAGTACACTCCATTTCCTGCCTGTTGCACAACTGCAGCAGCAGCATCAGCACTTGTTGCAGCAAACCGACCCAACACATCCAACAAAACTGCAGTTCAGTGCAGTGCAGTGCATCGCGTGCGTCACTGGAGCTCCAACAAGTGTTACATAAAGCCCATGTTGTTGGACTAGAGCTTTGGAGTCTTTTAGTAGTTTTTCCAGGCTTTCCTCTCAGATGTTTCTAGCCTGGAAGGAACCTGCAACAGTAACTACTACAACAAATTTGCAGTGCAAATATTTGGTGAAGAAGAGAGGGAGAAAAGTTCAGAGCTATTTTTTTTCTGTTTTGCTTGGTAGTGAGCTCCAGGAGCTTCTTCAATGATGAAACAACAACAGCAGCTTGTTGCTTAGCAGATGATCTCAGCTTCAGCTTTGCTTTTATCTTGAGGAACTTGCATTTTCCACTTTTATGAGCTCCTCATGATTCACAGCTTCTTTGTTTGATTTTGTTCATCACTTTGGTGTGGAGTAGTTTTGTTTCCCATCAGTGTTCGCTTTTGTGGACTGTAGGAATTTTTTTTGAGAGCTTCAGCATTTTGGGTTATGGTGAAGGAAGAATCTGGAGCCGGTGCTAGCTAGCTGTGAGCTGCAGCTGGAGCTGGTGATTGGTTGTTCTTAGCAGCACTTGTATGCAATTGAAGCAAGCTGAATACTTCAAGAGCGAGTTTGAGCTGTTGAAAACAAACTGAAGATGAAGGCAGAGGCGGTGATGATGAGGAAGACGAGAAGCATGAGACTGGGAGCTCGTGAGATTCGGGCCTTGATGTTTGTGGTGGTAGCACTGATGATGAGTGTGATGTTGGTAGCAGGGGGAGAGGAAGCAGTCGATGTAGGCCGCGCAGGAGGAGTTGTTGTGTATCCTGTCGAGAAGACGAAGCTGCAGCAGCAGCAGCCGGACGTGGGTGGACGTAAAGTACTGGATTCTTCTTCTTCTGCTGCTGCTGCTGCTGCAACATTTGCTGATGTTGAGCTAGTACCCACATGCTCATTTCCCAACACTTCAATGGTTTCGTTGGAGAATTGCTCTTTCTCCGACGGCCAAAGCTCTATCAACCAGCTCGAGATTTGTTTGCCTTTTCTCATCAACCAAGATGCGATGCCGTCAGCCGAGTGTTGTAGCAGCCTCACCAATGTGTCCACTGTACTGCCTGCTTGCTTCTGCAAAGTCACCTTCTACCCACCAAGCATTGTCAACAGCACGCAACAGAAGCGCATGCCCGGCCTCTGCAACGTCAACACCCAGTTGTGCCAGACATGTCCTCTGTACATGGTTCCACGGGAAAACAATCTTCCAGATTGGACTGACCCATATCCCAGTGCCGGTAGCTCAGCTCACCTTGGTGAGTAACCCATCTTCTTCTTGTTGCTGCGAGCAAGCCTCATCCATCTCTCAGTGACCCACCAGCAGCTTCTTCTTCTTCTTCTTCTTCTTCTGCTCCTTGTTGTTGCTCCTCAAGTTAGACTCAACAAAGTGCTCAAAGAGTTGAGTACTTTTTCTTCTTGATGACGATGCTGTCTGCTGCTGATGCTCATTGCTGATGATGGTGAGGATGATTTGTTGATTTTGTGTTGCAGCTTCAAAGGTGGCAGAGTACAGAACAACAATGACATGGCTTGCAGTCGTGTTGGCTCTCACATTGGCAGCCATAATTGCATCTGCAGCTTTCTTCATGCACAGGAGATGGAAGGCTAAGAAGAAGACCACTGCTGCTCTGGCATCTAAGATGTCAGATCCTTCTACTATTCCACCTGGCAGCGATTTCTAGCAAAACCCAAAACAGATTTCTAGTACTGGCAACTAATTAGATCTGGTCATGTCGGATTCTAGCTGCTACTTGGCCCACCCTGCTGGCAGTACTGATTTCTAGCTAGCCAACCACAACAGACTACTGGCAACTAGGATGTCATGTCAGATTCTAGCTGCTACTCGGCCCACTGGCAGTGATTACTAGCAAACTGACAGAGACTAGTGGCAACTAAGATGTCATGTCAGATTCTAGCTGCTACTCAACCCACTGAAAGTGATTTCTAGCAAACCAAATGAGAGAGTACAGGCCCAACTAAGATGTCTGCAGATTCTGGTACTCAACCTGGGCAGTGATTTCTAGCAACCAAAACAGACTACATAACAGTGAGACCCATATAAATTATACATATGAGGAGGAATTATAGTGAGAAAAACTATGCCCTAATGATGAACGTATGCAATACTTCTCAGTAGATTGAAGCAGCATTTTGCTTCTTGGAGAATGAAGTGAGAAAAATGTGCTTCCAGACTACTACTACTAGTAGATATGGTAGACTTGTGAGACCCTTGCCACACTTGTTTTTGTGATGTAGATGTACGCTCTCAAAGAGTGGTTAATCTTTGCAGCATCCTGATCAGAAGTCTCTCACCGTATTAATGATCAAGCTTTCAAGAAGCAATCTGATTTGCCTTGGATTACACTGCTATATCCAATTTTGTGTATTGAGCCACAAAAGATGTTAGAGAGAGAGAGGAGATTGGGATCCTTCCTTCCACACCCATTATTTGTGGACCTTGGGATCCTTCTGCACCCGTAGGTTGTGGATCTATCTCATCGCAAGAAGCAACCCACAATTGCTACATCATGTTTGTCTTTCAGTAATTGCTTCAACCATGAGAACTGAGCCAGCAGTTTTGCATCTACCTTTTTCCAAACCAAATCGCTCCTCAGCAGCACTTATGGATTACAAAAATTAGAATTGCATTTCTTAAAGACTTAGATGCAGCAGCAGCAGCTGTATCTGAAACTTGAATGTGATAAAATCCATAGCCATGGCACCTTGGAATTCAAATGTATGGACATCTTCTTGACCATAAGAGACAGGTTATTTCTACAACAAAACATATGAGGCAAGCTCTGAAGCTACAGACTAGACTCTGGTAACTGAGACATTGGTTAAAAAGCCCAATGTCCTGTTGAGTCCTGTGACCTTGACTGGGAGCAAGCATCTCAGCTTCAACTGAGCTGCTAGGCTCTATAATTTTGAGATTCTGTGATGATTGATGATGTGCATACTTCTCTCTGCAAATGGAGCTCAAATTGTCTGATCCAGAGAATGCTGTCCCAATTTTGTGCACTAATGAAAGTGAAAAGCTAAAGACTTGAAGAGACTATGTCCATATGTTTGAAAGTGATTACTGCATAGTGGATCCTGGGTTTGTCTTCTTGAGCTTCTTGGTATTCTGAAGTAAACTTGTGGTTGCAACAGCAGCAGCCTCGGGTTGCACTGATCACATGAACAGTTTGCATCATTGGCAGTAGCAGATGTTTCATTGTCTGTTGTTATGGTATCAGGATTGTTGTTTCATTATTTTTCTGAATTGTGTTGTTTTTTCCCTCCTTTGCACCAGTAGAGCCATGAATGCTTCAAGGTGATCAGTGGGTGATACTGGACTAGCATCAACTGAATCCATGGTAGGAGGACAAGTGAGGGCAGGTGGTACTTGTGCTGATGATTCCTCATCACTGTGAGAATTGGAGCCCCATGGAGAAATAGTGGGGGGAAGAAGCAGTGAGGAACCCAAGAGAGAATCTGTTATTGCTGTTAATGGAAGAGGTGTCTGTCAGTAGCTTCTAGAGAAGGAAATTCAGGATATAGTGGTGATGAGGAAGCTGTTAGGCAGGAGATTGCTGGAGGTGAAGGTAGACAAGAAGTTGCAGCAGAGATGTTCAACATCACAATGATGTTAATGATCTCTGCGAAGTGGGAGTTTGCAGTGGCCAAACAAGGGAGGAAGATATAGAGATGGCAGTGAAGATGGTGAAAGCTGTGGAGGAGAAGGCAAGAGTAGTGGCAAGGAGTCTTTCCTTGCTGTTCTCTTTGCTTAAGCTGGTCTTACACCAGTGAAAGAGAGCTTACTGCAGCACACGCTGTGCTACAGCAAAGCAGCAGGTCTGTTACAGCCACCAGAGATGGTGCCACCAAAGGTAATCACTTCATCAATGATGTCTCAGACTGACTGAATGAGGAGATTGACGAGCGAGGGCAATCTGGGCCACACAGCTCAATAATCTTGGAAGAGTTGTGAATCAATTTGAGCATCATGCATCCCAAATTCAACCATGATTGTAAGTAGTAGCAAATCTCAAACTTTTAAGATTAAGGATGTTGCCACTTCTTACCTGCTATAATGCATTTCTAGAGACACCAACATGTGCAGAGGACCAGATTTCATAGTGCAAAGCTGAAGCACAGAAACTCTCATGATGTCTGAGCCTTCCTGCTTAGTCATATAACAATGCTTTGAATGAAAGCTTCAATTTAGTCTTACAAATCAAACATGTGTGCAGGCATCTGCAAACTGCAAGAAGAAAATGTTCTTCAGTCTGTTGAAAATGTATTGCTGAACTGAAAGTACAAGTCCTGTGACAGAAATGAAGTATCCAAGAAGATGTAGTTGCATGTGTCTCTGTCCAATTCATTTGTCCACAATGTGTCAATAGTGACACATACATAACTATTTCCTTGAGGGTCAAATTCAGTCACTGCAATGAACTGCAAGCACATTGTGATTGAGAAAACCTTGACTGGAAACCTCACAGATAATGCAAAAGCACCATGGAAATGGTGAGCCTTCTCTGCCAGGCTAGTATAAAGCACTGTTCTAGATTCAATGTGCAGATGACACGATATTGGCTCTCAGATCAATTGATAATTGGCTTCAAAGCAATAAATAAGCTGTTGGTGCCGAATTTGAAGTGCACATAAGAGGGACTTTGTGTCATATTGTGCAGAAAAACCACATTTCTTGGAAGATTGACTTTGCCTTAACTGGAGCCATGTGACAAAGCCTAAGATGCAGTACCCACGAAACAAGCATGACAAATTACAAGCATCACATATGCACGATAACTTATGTTTTATCAATTTGAAGCAAAGTCAAGATAGTTGATGCTGCAGCCATACTTGGTCTCCAGTCAAAAACATTTTCAACACTACACAAAGACCCAGTAGATTCTAGCACACTTTGTTGGGGAGGGACCAGCATGGATAGCACTTGCTCTGCTGCTTTTGCTTGTTGCTCCTTCACTTCACTGTCTTCCAATACTTGACTGAGAAAGTAAAGCACACAGCTGAGTTAGTTTGGACTTGAAGTGTGAAATCCCAAGACAAAATGAAAGAATATAACTTGACTGTTTCTGATCTTCACCAACTTTCAAATATCAGGCTCTCAGAAAGTTAAGTGACATGAAATAAGCGACAAACAGGTTAATTTCCACTAGCACCTGACCTGATGCATCTGACTACCTGTTCAAAGCTAGTTTGGTCAAGTCCATGCACATGTGAGAACAGGCAAGTTGTGTACCACAGAAGGGTAAACAGTCGTTGGGGTGTACAATCAGCAAAGAGGGCCTCAGGAATTACTGGTGAATCCAGTAAGATGTTGGGCAGTGAAATGTAGTGCAACTTTGTTCGTGACTTGATGAGCCACTCAGTCAGAGGGTGAGCACGATAAGCTACAACTGTAGGTACTCGTGCCATTTGTAGCTGCAGCACAGCGGTCCCAGATGTGCACAAGCTGACATCACTTGCCTGAAATAAAAGTAAAAAGCACATCACCGCAATTGCTCAATGCCAAAGATGACAGGAGAAATACAGAAAATCTGAAAGGAAGAGTAAGTCGAACCAATTGCCACAAGTATGGTGTAGGTCCTTCTGATACATTTAGAACTGTGAACAAAGATCTCAAGTGAATATGGGCTTCTTTGGACAGGTCTACCCAGGTCCTGAAACTTACAGCAAAAGCACTGTACTTGTCTTTCTCTGAAGCATAAGGCAGCAGAATGTTAGGTGTCTTCCATGACTTCACTGCCTCTGTGACTGCATCTGTGATGACATGACTAGGTGCAGTTGGAATGATTGCTGTCAACATTGGCACCTTGTCTGCTAGAAGATCCAATGCTGATTCAAAAAGAGGTAGCATCCGCTTTACTTCCTGTGCTCGACTTCCCGGTAACACGCAAACCACAGTTGACCCTGCTGTCCAATAAACCAGTGACAGAATAAAGTCACAAGGACATGCACACAGAGTAGTATTACAAATCTCTGACAGGAATTGACTTCTCAAGCCTACAGTTGCTATCAGCAGAAGTTAATGTCCTTAATTTCCTTTGGACCCAATAAGTTTGACAAGAAGCCTTTGATCACAACAAGGGGAAAGGGAGACATGCATCATGGAATGGTCAAGTTGGAGTCAAAGGATGGCATATGAACTGATGAGAATCATTTACAGATGCACAGAAAAGAGAAGGCTACAGACAGTGATTCGAATGACAAATGCTCTATTGCATATGGGGACCAATTCATGAGGACTGCTCTGTTGTGCAGAGTAAGGTCATAGTCTGGTAGCGAAGAGTCAAGTAACAACTGGGATGAATTCCTTTGAACCAAACCCTCCATTGATCCATGAAATGACCTGTGAAGCATAGCAAACTGTTGGAGGGAGAAATTCCTGCTAGGTTTATATTGGCATTGGAAGTTACAAGATGTAACAAACATACCAGATTGCAATCCAAAATCTTGTCGAGAACAGCTTTTACTTCCTTTGATCCACCATCTGCAATGTGCAGGATTCTCTCCAGTCTGTGAGACAAATACCAGTTCTCAGTAACCCTAAATGACATTCAGATGTCCTGTGTCGTCTAAACAAAAAACAACAAAAAATTCCAGACAAATCTGTGGCTTTTCACTGTACCCAAGGAGAGATGGTTATCAGGATCTGCCAATGGGGGTGTACAGAACTATGTTCATACACTGTATGTTGTGAGTAAGCAACCAAGTTTCAAAAGGTACACGTTTTGTGTGTCAGCTACAGATGCAAGAGGGCTCAGGCACCAGGAAGTGCATACAGCAACACTTGTAAAAGCATCTTCCAAAACAGGATGCCCAACGTAAGTTGCCTTAATCCCATGAGCTTTGAACAGTGCTGCTTCAAAGGGAAGGATACACAGTAGATGGTCCAATGTGTCAGCCAAATTCTTGAGCTTGTTTTCCCCACCTTTCCAGGCCCAAGATGAGGGTGCCACATAATGCACTAAAGGTGGCCGTGACACTCCCAATCTCCTGTATGCATCTAGAAAGATAAGAAAACTACATCAATAGCAAGCACTTCTGAGTAAAATGAATGCTCTTTTGGAACTTGGAAGGCTGCAAAATCTCCCACCTTGCAGTAATCAGGAATTGCACATGACCATGAGAGAGAGAGAGAGAGAGAGAGAGAGTCCATGACAAGGAGAAATTACCTGTGATGCTGCGAAGAACACGAAATGAGAAACCCTTGGCATCCACTGTCACAACTACATGTGGTCTGAAGTCCATCACTGCTGTAACTGTTTGCCGCAGGCGCACCTATTTCAGAGAGTTTTCAGCAGAACACTGAGCAAAAGAATTGAGCTCAAATTTCCAGCTATAGTTTAACCTACAGAGAGTGCTGCTATGACAGTTGACGTTGCACAAAACATCAGAGACTAGAGTGTTCTTGCACATTCTAGTCTTGATGCACAATTGCGCTAATGCATGAGAATCACACTGTTTGCTCACCACTTGCAGTTGCTACATAAAATCAATTCCAAACAATCCATCTCTTTGAGAACATCCATGGAGAGAGAGAGAGAGAGAAGATCGAATCAGTCACGACTATCATGAGCAAGAGTCTTACCCAGATGCGAACAAGGTGAGGGAGCAGCTCTGCAACTCCCATGACAGCAATATCTTCCATAGGAAACTCCGAAACCAATCCTTCTCTCTTCATCAAGTTCCTGCAATTTCATTCAACAAACTCAACTCGAAATCAGCAAAACAAACAAAAGAACGCAGACACAGCAAGCCAAAACAAATGATCACGTGCGTGCGGGCGGGCTATGAAATCACCAACATACCCGCCAACGCCAGCGAATTGCAATGGTCTGGGAGACAGACGTCTGAGAGATGCCATTAGGCGACTGCCAATCAAGTCTCCGGAAGGCTCTCCTGCGACAATAAACACCCGGAGCTTCTCATTCCTTGCACCTGCTGCTGCTCCCCCTCCTTTTCCATGGCAGTGAGATGAGAAGGGAGCTTTGAAGTGAGAGCTGAAGCGGCAGCAAGGAAGCAAGGTGGAAGAGAGAGCGTACTTAAGAGGAGAAAAATTCTCGCAACATCTCCACATTGTCAGCCTCTCTGCAAAACCGAAGACGCGCGCACAAGAGATTTGAGCAACTTGTGCGCTTCTTGTGTGCGTAGAGAACGGATCGAAGTGGAGCCCCCGTTAGGGCGCGCTAGGCGACGACGCACGCGGCATAATGGGCAAGGGGCGAGGACATTCCATGACACTAATATCTGGGGTGGCAGATTTCGTGACTTTCTGGGCCATATTATATACCAGAATCTTCCGGTGATGATCTACACTCGTAATAAGAGCGGAACACCTGTACTAATGGCTATACAGACAAGAATACTAGTGGCTATCAGCGTTTTTTCTGTGGCGAATTTTCTCAATGCGGCGACAAATTGTTTTGGAAAATTTCTGTTTTTTAAGAGTGTAAATTAGAAAAAAAAATTGCTGAAAAAATGAAAAAAAATCGCCACACCTTCAAAACCACAAAATTGAATTTTATAAATAAATAAATACATAAAAACCGTGACTTTACACACATAACCTTCTGCTCAGAGCTTTTCAAGCTTCTGATTGGTCCTCCCCTCATCTCTCAGGATGCATAGCCTCCTCTCCCTCTCTTTTTTTTTCTTGCATACATCAAAGTTATCCGGAAGTCAAGCGATTAGGGGGCGAGAACGGCCAGTTTCGGCATAATAGGGTATCAAATGTTTAATTGGGAATGAAATTTTACAAAACGAAATAACTGGCACCCAAACTAGTTTTTCCACCAATTTTGGTGTTAAACTGAGTTTCATCCCCTCTTTCCTTTTCCCTGAGCGCCTTCACTGCTGCTACATATATTTTCACCACTCCTACCTATACAACAACTATAATTACTCTCGAACCTTAAATGCTGAGTTTCAGCATCTCATACTGAGTTTTAATAAAATTTCCTTACTTTGCAGAGAGGGGATAGGTGGTGAAAGAGAGCGTGACTTTAGGGATGACTTTATCATCTGGACAAAGAATGGTTATGAATTTTCGTCCATAGAGAGAAGGGCTATATATTTTTTCATCCATTTACAAGAAGGTTATGAAACTTTTCCTCCACTCACATGAGGGTTACGGGGTTGCTTTCAAACCTCTAAACAGAAGGTTATGGGTGGTAACCAGCTCAAGGACACTGGTTATAGAATATAACTTGCACCTCAGTTATTTCGGGTAACCAGCATCCTCTCACTGGTTATGGGAAATAACAGCAAATTACCAATGAGAGTAGAGGCTTGTCTTCCGCGGTAAGGTTTAACAAAAGAGATGCTGGCTCTGTTCTAACAATTAAGGTCTAGGGTGGCAGATTATGTCATTTTGTTGACCACATTATATGCAATAATCTTCTGGTGATGATCATACAACTGTAATAACATGTACCAAAATGTACTATGGAATGGTCAAGTCCTGCCGATTATGCTTGCATAAGGCATGCAGTTAGCCGATGCCAAGCAGGGTTTTTTTTCTAATAGATTATAAAATGTGTTCAAGTGGCAATAGGGCTACTCTCCCATATATGCCTAAATGGCTTCACATGTAATTTTGATGGAGGAACATGTGGCTTCTGGGCCACTTGTGAACCCAGTTTTTTGGCAACATGAATCTTTCAAAATAGGTCCAAAGTGGGCTTTTTTTTTCTTTTAAATTCTTAAGTAAGTCCAACTAGCACCCAAGAAAATTTGACAATTGAGGACCTTCCATTATCCATAATACACTTAATAACATCTATCAAGCTTACTTCCCAAGCACTTAATACTTCGGATGGACAGCTATAATTATTTTTTAAGATTGTTATTGATTGAACAATGTAAGCTAATTGTCCCAATATAACTATTAGTTAATCTCAAGCCTTAATGAATGTATTTATTATTAATAATTAATAATTATCCCCAAATTCCAATGTGAACCTCTTTGTTTAGAGAGAAGGATGTGACTCCTTCATCGCCAACCATCTATGGTTGAGGTGATGCTAAGAAATCTAGAACGAATCACTAGTTACAATTGCCTATTGATGGTCGGCACAAATTTAGCAAATCGACTCTTTTTTTTTCAGATTTTTTCCACATTTGTAGTTCATTAGCCCATTTTTTGAGCCCTTTAGTGAAAATTTGCATCCAAACAAATGATGATGCCAAGATTCTAATGTTGGCTTCTAATGTGTTAACCATGGTTTTCAAATAATCAAATACCCAAATTTTGATATATTATCACAATTCTCAAAAAAAATTGAATAAGTCAAATAATCATCTAATCATTGGTTCTTTACTAGTTCTTTCATGAAGAATGGTGATTTTTTTTAGGGTTTGTCAAATAACCTAAACTAACAATGGTAGTTTAGTCACATATTCATCTTAATATCACCTTCAGGTTTAATATCATCTTTAGGCCTATGTTAACCACAAAATAGAAAGAAACATCAATTTTAGAATGAGTTAGCATTTCCATCAAAATGGGATTTTTAATGTGACTAAGGTTAGTTTATATATATTTTTTGCAAGTTAAAATAGAGGTGCATTAAAAGTTGAGGTCTAAACTCCTAGGGCTCAATGTGTAAAAGCCAAAACACATGAACCCCTATATTCTTGATCCCTGAAGGGTCCTTAGTCCTTACGCTTCATCCGTGAGATTTTGGAGTGCAACCTCGCTACATGTGCGAAGGCCTTTTCTCTCCCTCCAAACTACAACATTCCATGCTCTATATTCAATTGCAAAACTCCATCTAGATTACTACCTATCTACACCCAGTGACTATTTTGCAACAACCTTTGTCTCCTATCAAAATGAGGTCCTCTGCAAGTAATGAACAAATGGTTTTGATCTTCATTTTTGACCGCTTGTGCACAAACCATTATCGTGTATCATGAGCAATCCTCTTTAGTTCCTTGGATGCTTGTTTCTTACTATCAACAACATACGTGAATAGCCCTGCAACATGTGCAAACCATAACGATTCTTCAACGGGCTGCTGCACTTGATCAGTCTTCCTTATCTCTTCCACACATCATACCTAAAGCACCTTTCTCACTAGCCAATTTATGGTAGATGGCAACTCTTTCAACTTAGGTCCTCTTAGTTATCGTTGATTGTCATTTCGTATCCATGAATCCTCTTTGCATAGGGTCTTTACCTGATTTTTGTTGATTGTTTGCTTTTGTTTTTCCTTTAGGTTTGTCTACTTGTGTTCTCATTTGCCTTGTACTTTTGATGGATGGGTTCCCATCCTTGTATTTTATTTACATGGTTTTTCCTCTATCAAATAATGTGGTCCTCTGACAGTAATGAACAAATGGCCTTCATCTTCATCCCTGTCTCCAAAGTCACAAGGAAAGAAACAGGACTAATATCGCCAAAAAAAACCCATTGAGAAGGTCTGCACACGGTGAACAAAAATGGAGAGAGAAGAACTTACCTCTTTGTTGCAACTGTGGATTTGTGGTCTGTGCATTCTTGTTAGCCCTGTTGCAAAGGTAGTTAGACGACAGAGTGTTGTTTAGAAGATGGTTGAAGCTATGGCTGTTGGACCCATAGCTTGATTGTTGGACCCTCTGGGAGTCAGATCTGGAACTGCCTTCGCATATCGTCCGAGAGAAATTTTGACAAACATGTGTGGGAGGGGGTCTTGGTTTCAGAGATTGATTTCTATGTGTATGGAAATATTGTGCATGATGAGTTTCTTTGTGCTGACTTTAGAGCTACTTCATTTTCGCCTCGCCGGCAGAAGCTTCACAAAAGTGAGCTACGGTTTCACAAATTTTATGGCTTCTTGTTTTTACTCAGATCTCTAACTTAACCTGAGAGAATGTCTCTCTAGGACATACGTCGAGCTTGTGTGAGCCTTTCTTTGATGAACTAGTATGTGAGTTTTTGGTGTGTCGACTTGAAATCCAGAAAACTCAGTGGAATAGGGGGGAGGAAAACAATGTGCACAATTAAGCCGGCATCCAGGAGCAAGCATGTAGAAGTGCTGCCACTGATATGGATGCGACTATGTGACACAGAGATCAAACATTACAGACGCTGTCTGCTCATCCTGAATGGCTTGCGGGTCTTGATGGAATGGGCCTGGTTGTTCTGCACATCTCATCGTCTGCAATCTATCTATCTATCTATCTGTCACCCACACAGTGATGATGCTACTCTTTCTTTGGGATTAGAAACCATGATGCATGCAATTTTTGTTATCACCCCTCTTGTCACTTTTTTTCATACTGCTTGTGCTTTTTTTTTTGTTTCTGCAGTTTTGTTCTTCCACTTCTGGGTTGTTCCTTCTTCCAGGTTCTCAAAATCCTTATCTGGAAATCCTTCTAGTGCCGATTGCTGTATTTGAAGCATGGATCTCTTCTGGCAAGGGCTCTGCACCTTTGGTATGGTCCTAATTCATAAAACCCTATGTCCTTGCCTTCTCTGCAGCATGCATCACATGGATTGCTTGATGATCAACTCATTTTTCTAACTCCATATGGTTGTGTCATAGTGGCATTTAGCAACTAGGTTAAGCCTAAACCCATTTGACAACCCATCCTTTCCAAAGGATGTTGCCTACATTTGAGTTGGCAATGATGCACACTACTACCCATAGTTTGTTAATTTTGTGGTAACTGACTTAATGTTTTGGGGCATGTTGGGGACTCTTGGGTGTTTCTTTGTGCCAACCAAGTGTAAACATGGTTCTAGGGTAGATTGTTACATATGATTATCAATCCTTATTCTACTTTTCAATGTCCATATTTGTTGTGCACTTATTTTTGATAGTTATAATTTTCAATGTGACTTGCTAAACCATTTAGAATGACAAATCCATTTTTTTGCTTGTCACACAACAACTACTAGCTTGCTGCTGGTCGAAAAATTCTTATTACCCATGCCACAGAATGATGTGGTAATTTTCTTAGTTCAATTTGACACTTTAAACCTTCTTTCAGGTTTGTACTAGGGAATGGTCAAGCCCCTGCTCATTATGTTGGGTAAGATGGCAGGCAAGCCACATCATGCACCCAACATAATGGGCTAGGATGAGGCCATTCAATGACATTAAGGTCTGGGGTGGCATATTCAAAGACAGAAGCACATAACTTGAGGAGATGATTGGGAGCTTTGGTGGGAGAAAACTAATTTGGGGCCTTAACTTCGTTCAGGACATTGTTGGAAACTTTGGAGCATCAATGCTTAACTTAGTTCAGGACATTGTTGGAAACTTTGGAGCATCAATGCAAACCAGTTGTGAGTAGGGTGCAATTGGAGACTTTTGAGTTCACTGCAAAAAATCAAGATTTCTTTTCCAGATTGCTGGGAGTTTTGGGAAACAGGAACAAATGACTGATTAAAACAGCCAAAGATGCTTCTTCAAAGGAACAGAACAAATCAAAGCAAGTTCACGATCACGTGGATTGTACGAATTTCTTCATTTTCACATTTTGATGAAACAGACTCCAAAGTCATACTGAAAACATGCAGATACATATATATCTATTCTTACTGTCACAGTTCACCTCTCCAAAATCCTTGCACTGATCTGAAGTCTCTTCTCTTTGGATTCACACAAGCAAGCCTAGTATTGTCATATACACTTAGTGACAGACATAGGTAGGTGCTAGAACAATGACACATATCTTGACTTATGAGAATTTCTCCTATTTCTTAAGCCATGCAAGCATTTTGCTGCAACCTAGAAGGCTCTGGACTTACAGTAATCATAAGGCCATTGGAGTGCCTGAGCTTCTAAAAGCTCATCATCCTAAGTCAGTGTACTGCAGCTTCTCAGCAATCACCACAGGTAAAATAGAGAGATCTTGCAGAGAATTTGCATCCTTTCCAGTTGGATGAGAAAAAGAAAACTACAGATCATAGCTCTGCAGGTGTTGCTTCTGGAAGGTGGACAGAGCACCTCCGATGTGGAAATTGGAAATGAAAGGCAAAAGTCTGAAATCAGGTTGTCAGACAGTCATGCTTACATGCCTGACTCTGCCAGAACCAAATGACCCACTATCTCAAAAGAAAGGGACTGAGTGCAGTAACAGTAATGAACCACAGACTGGGCTACTGCACAAATGAAAAACATGGAAACAGACAACCACATACCTGGATTCATTGAAGTGATCAGAATGATGAAGATAGTTGATAGGATTGTACAACTCCTTGCCAGCTCTTAGGGGCAAACAAGGAGAGCAAGATGATGTATCAAGCCAACACCAGCTCAATGCATGCCCTGTAAGATTGCACAGACTCTGACATCCCCAGGCAACCTAGATTGCACAGTTTCCATCGAGCGAAGCTAGAAGAGCTCGACAGGGCTAATACTTCAAAAGCAGCAGGATATCAAAGTCTGTGAGGGGGCAAATGCAACTTAATGCATACAGACAACCATAACTATGCCAGGACAGATCCTGAAAGAAGTGATATATATATCTCCCTTCATAAGTACTGAGAAATTCACCATACTTCCAATTTCAAAAAAAATACCCAAACAGAATTGAGAGATGACTCAATTATAAGGTTGTTATAGATGGACCCTTCAGATCTCACAACATAACAGCAATCAATATTCAGAAAGTGTGCAAGAGATATAATCCAACCATAAGAAAACAATACCAGAAACAAAAACCAAGGAGTAGTTTGAATGACTGGTTGCACAGATGTTCATGGACCTTCTAACATGTATGGTATTCACCACCAATCATAGCATCCCCACTGACTTCATGAGCTCCTGACAATGGGTGAAGGTTATGTGAAACATTAACCAATGAACTGGGACCTGCATTACACAACCTGAAAGAAGGGATGGTAGCATCTTTAGGATCATCTAGACAAGCTGATAGTAATGCACACACAAAAGTTTCTTTCCCTGTTCTTCAAGGGCTTGTGCAGGCACATACAAATCATTATCTAGTTTCTTACAGCTAGTACAACACTGCTCTACAGCAAAGTTACCAAATCTCTTTGGCCACACAATGATGTCACTACAAACATTATACTGTCACAGGGAAGTTAGGTCAAGAAGACACCATCAAAAGCATAATTGCAACAGGGCAGAATGTAACATTCCTGAACAATGCAATACAGCAACATCATTAAAAAATCAGTTAAAGCACTATAACATGCAGGAGATGGATAAGAACCTGCAGGGAATGGACCTATTTTGATGGACATAGATGTGCTGGTGAACCTATAAGGTCATCACCTGGACATGACTCAAATACTTGAGCACATAACAACCCAATCCATCATCCAAAGGGCCACCAAACTGCTGAACTGAACCCCCACCAAAGCATACAGAAATAGCTGGCAGAAATGGAGATAAACTTCCACTTCCTTTGAATCAACATCTTAAATCCCCATTCCAATGATGATAAAGGGGGAATAGATCAATATCATTCAGTTATGATCCAGAACGAAGGTTTCTCCCATTGGAGGATCCACAGAAGCGAATTAGATCGATGACTAGCAAAATCAGAGATAACTGGATACAGCTGCCTCAAACCGAAGTTTCCATCACAAATTGAAACAGAAAACCTGAAGAGACAGTACACCGCTGGTGCAGATCTCACATTGCACACCAATTCAGGCAATCGAAACTTCTCTAACTTGTCGCCATAACACAAACTTTTTTATCTTCAGCAAATGCGTGATACTTTACTTCCAATGAAGAACGTTCACATATTCACATATAGTCAAATGAAGGCAGATCCTACAAATGATCCATGAGTTTCCATTCGAACATCGAACTTCCATTTGCAAGGCAACTGCTAAATTCTACCAATTTCATGCACATAAAAGAATCTCTTCTATCTCATCACTAGCATCGAATGTAATAGTCGAAGCATCCGCACATAAAGGCATATCACACAACCATTTGAGCAGGACCTCGACGACACTCATTCAGCATGTCGACGTAGAACTGGCACTTGCCAATATCACTGCCGTTGGCATTCAGACAGTCCTGGAAAGCCTTAGACTGGTTCACGCATGAATCCATGGCCACGGGAGACGCAAGCGGCGTGGCACCCCCCACTCCTCCAACCTCCTGTTGCACTACTTCATGCTGAACGGTGCGGGGTCCCATGATGGAATCCACGGTTCTGTGCGCCACGGCACTCCCTGTCCCGAACGCCATCCCTTGCGCAATAGTGCTGGCCAAACCTCCAAGCATAGATCCTCCACCACTGCTCTGCTGCATGGGAGCCGGAGGTGGAGCATGATGCACCCGTGCTGGTGGAGGTGCCCCTCTTGCCATCGGCCGCGATCCACTTCGCCCTCCTGCACTCCTTTGACGAGGCATCTTTGCAAAAAACTATTAGATGCTAAAAAAACAAGTCTCTGGAGCGGAAAAGAACCCCCCAAAAATCACAATAAAGAGAGAGAAAACTACAACGATGAAGAAAACACGCTGCAATAAAGAAAAACACACTGCGATCCACAAGCAACGCAGAGGAAGAAAACAGAATTTCGAGATGTTAGCGAAGGAAGACGACGAAAAGCAAACCCTAACCAGAGCTTCTGCTTTTTGTAGGAACTGACGTTTCGTGGAGGAAGGGGAAAGGATCTTGCGGGCATATTACAGCTGCCCGCGAAAAGGACGATGCACTTTCTGCGCAGAATAAAGGCTGCCCGCGAAGCACTTTCCGCGCATAATCAGGCTGCCGAACTTTCTAGAAAAAACAATCAATCCTATTTCCAATGCGCCTTCCGACGCTTGACAGTCACACATTCGATTTTTTTTAAAAATAGAACAAATGTTTATTTACAGGTATACATATATTTCAGTGTTTTTTGGGAAGAAATTTGTAGTTTTTTCGCCAAAGAAATTGGGAAATTTTTTGGAATTTTTTTTCTAATGTACGTTCGACAAATTTTGCTATCAAAAAAAATGACCAATTTTTTATAATCTCAAAAATGAAAAAAAATCCCATGTAATGTATAATCACTTTTATAATTGATATTAACATATGATATACAAAGTACATAGTGATATATAATACAAATAAATATGTAACTACATTTTACCTTTTAACCTGATATTAATAGGATTTTTTTGGATGAACTTATGAAGATTAATTTTTTTCATTGGTTGATAGGTGAAATACTGGTTGGAATGGTGATAACTCTTGTGAGCATTTCATTTTTTCAAAATGCCTCTCATCATTTTTATTTTTATTTTCTTGTGATACTCTATGGGTATCCAATGGGTATATCCTATGGGTACCCATCGGATATCACAATAAGATAAAATAAATAAATAAATAAATAAAACTTTGTCAATTTTTACATTGTGCAATACCCTCGTGCCAAGAAATGATAGGCCTTCAACCTCCACCCTTGTAGGCTTGTTATTTTGGGAATGACCCAACCTCGGGCATTACCTTACTACACTTAAGATCCCTTTCACACTTAAGGAGTAGGTGTAAACACCCTTTCTCACTTATGCCTCATGATCATTGGTGCATTTTGCAATGTCTACTTACTTTCTTGTGACAAGTTAGTTTTCATTTTGCATTTCACATGATGAGTTGACAAAACTTTAATCTTTCATATAAAAATATGAACATCAAAACATATCAAATTAACAAAAATGAAATAAAACTTTTAACTTCTTACAACGAATCCCAACTAAGAATTCTTTGATTTTTCATGTTGTGCCACACTTCAAACATCGCCCTCCAAATTTTGCTGGGGTTTGTCGAATAAGAAAGATGACTTAGCTTCATTCACAACTTATTTTTAAAATGTCTTGGTAGCCTCATTCAAGCAAGTTCAATGAACTAATTCCCATCACCTACAATGGTAGCATGATAGAAACTAAATATTCAAATGTTTTGAATATTATAAATATTCAACCATTACACTAAATCATGGTCTAATTTTAACATTTCTCGAGTTGATGTCTTCTAAGCAGCCTCATTCAAGAAGGTGAAGGTACCAATGTTAGGTGCTAGTTGAATTTAACTTTCCATCCACTAACAAGTGCATTTTTAATTATTATTTTGAAAAATCTATATTTTATTTTATTTTTCATGTGACATGCTTTTTTTTTCATTGCCTTTTTTTTGACGAGCAAAAAGTTTTTTGCCCTAACAAATTGCTTGTGATGGGTGCCAAAAAAAAACCTTGCTCATGATCACCAATGTTTATGTTCACAATAAGCTTGGCCTCATGTTTTACAATGGGTAAAGCCCATAGGTGAAGGACATTCCCAAAATGTGAGGTTAAATTCAACTATAACCTCATCCTAAGCCCCTTGTATAAACAATTCCCCCACTTTGGGGCCTCACCTTGCACAAATGACATCCAAACATCATGGAAGAAATACATCCCCATAGCGCACTTTGTGAATTCACTTTTTCATGACTTTTGGGCATTTTCACATTCCTAGGTGAGTTCCCTTTCATGTTCCTTTGTCAAACCACATTTGCATTTGAACCAACTCTCATGCTTACCCCATTCATTTGTCTCCACATCTTTTCAATCTGTATTATCAAGAATATATCCAATGACTTGTGATAAGAATGCTTTTGATATTTTTCATGTATTTATGTTAAGGTTGTGAACTATAGTCTAACCTCAATAATGGGACCTTAAATAATATGACACATTTTCACATGACCAAATTTCTTAGTTCAAAATTACCTATATAAAGTTGCATTCACACTTGATGTTAAGGACTCTAGTATTATGTCCCCTAACACCAAGCTAGTCATTTAGGACCTAAACCTATTTACCACAAAGATTTTACATTAAGTTAACATTCATTTAATATTAAACAATCACCCATTTAACATTGGGTGCCACCTAAAATGCCACCTATATTTTCAATTAACATTAAGTGTGAATGCACGTTAATACAATCACAACACACACAAATATGATAATCAAAACCACACATTTGCCATATACTAAAGGTAATTATTGTTAAACTTGGATGAATTTCATTAAAAAAATTCTAATTGAAAGAATAATATTTCATTCATTCATGAAAGAATTTTCTTTTAAAATTCCAACAAAACTTGGAAAGAATTGAAAAAATAATTGGGGTCATGTTTTAGGGTTTATAATTTAACAAGCCTTTTGTGTGTAACTTCAATCGTTCTTTTGTATTGTCATTCTTACAATTGCCTTGTGGCTATCAGTCCTACTTATCATCTTTTCATGTAAAGTCATTCAATTGTATCAATTCATTGATTTATCAAATTAAATATTTCTTGTTCATGATCTTATATTTATGATGGTATGTTATTCAATTCTTAGTATGAAAGCAAGTTGCTAAAAGAAAATGATTGATTTTACATTTTGAGAGAAGAAAAAATTAACTTCTTTATGTAAAGCTCAACAAAAGATTGTACAAATCACAAATGAGATTGTTGAAGGTGTCAAAGAAGTTTAAAAGCCAAAGTTCCCACTTGTGGTTGTCTTGTTGACATGGTTCAAACATGTGATTTCCCTTAATTTGATCTTGTGATTATACACTATGCTTTATTTAAATCAAACATACCATCATCCACTCAAATTGACTTCTTGAATTGTTTTTGTTTGATTATTCTTGTTATGAACATATATGTTTGCAGGATGAGGCTTTAATAGATTACATGTATTTTAAAAAGGCCACAACCATTTGAAAAAATATATATATACATTTTACAAATGATCAAAATAAAGTTAATTAGTATAATTTCAATGACAATAAATATCAAAGGAAGTTTATTGCAAAGATCTAAAGAATTGTCTATAAGTCTTTTAAAGGATTAGTTGACAAAATTTTATAATTAATTAGTGAAAACTTTTAGAGGAATTAGTTTACATAAACTTCTAGAAGACCTAATTAACAAAAAAAATTGGAAGGTTTTTGAAAAGCCAAAATTATCAAAAGTTTTTTAAAACCAAGTTTTTAAAAGGTTGAATTAGCAATTTTTTAATATTTGGTTTGATGAATATCTAAAAAGCTTAATAGGATAATATAATTGAAAGTCCTAAAAGCACCGTCCTTCAATCTCACTAACATGAATTGTGATCTATGTACTCCATTTTCATTTCAAACTTAGTTTGTATCATGCCTTGTTCAACCAATAAAATCTTCTAGTTTTTATTCATTGTTGAATCCCTATTATTATGATGTCTATATATATATTTTTAGTATATATATATTTTTGTCTTCAACATATAAAAGCTTCAAACATATAAAAGTCTTCATCATTGTAATACCATTTCAAAAGATGGAATATTTTATCATCATATTGTAATGAACTTGATGGATTTTATTTTTTTGATGTACATATTATAATATTAGTCAATGAGTTTTAATTTTTTTACATTACTTATTTCACTAACATGTTATGGCATGTACCTAGGTACCTATTAATAGGTACCATGTATGTAGGTTTATTTTGCATCGTGTCCATGAACTTCATATTTGAAATAGTTTCTAATTTCCTAGCTTTAGGTTCTACTTCTTGCTAAATAGCAATATAAATTACCTTAAGGTTCATGATGCAAAAGTTGCAATAAGTTTTTCATTCCAAAAGCAGACTTAAGGATAATCTCAATTGTTAATTACAAAATTTAGCTTAAAAGAATCCTAACATTGAATTGTACAAATGGGCAAAAAAAACAAGTTTTAACCTTTAAAGAATCCATGCATTTGTACAAAAGCAAATCATTGTATAAAAAACATTATTAACAAGTTATTCTAACAAGAAGTTTGACCACTTTATTAAATCAATGAACTTAAATACTCTAATTGCTTGCAAATTTGGTAGTTATTCACAAAAACAAAAAGGCATTTTGAATACAAGTTCCATTGCACCAATAAAACAATGTTCTAAGGAGCAAGGTGGCAACATTCTTTTGTCCTCAATGCATATATTTCAATGGTCAAACATAGATTGTTGCATCAATTGAAGTGAAAAGATACTTGCAAGGAAACATTCATTCCTAGCCCCATGTTAGAGGGAAATAGAAAGACATACCCATCAAGTTCTCACTAGTTGATTTTGCTTCCTTGAATACTATGGAGTACATTTGAAGATGCAACAACAATGTATTTGATCTAAAAAACACAAACAAATGGACAATTCACATTTCTTAATGTCTTTATGTCCAATCTTCACTATTCATGGAAAATAATGTATTTCATCTTGTTTTCTAATTCTAGGAAAGGTGCCATCAGGGATCAGTAGACTTATTAATAGGAAAAAAAATGTAAAAGAAAGAAATCACAAATTGGTGAATCATTACTTTAATTGGAGTGGTAATCATAAATATAACAAACCATATTACATCAATTGGTCAAACAAGCGAAGTTCAAATGCCATCATATGTCACCCAAAAACATCCCATGTCGTTGTAAATAACTTGCACCAATAAAACCACCAATATGTTAAACTTTACACACAAACTAAAATAATTGGTTTCAAGCACATCGACACAATAACACCCATGACCTTGGTGATCAAATTTAACAATTCTACAATTACAAAAAATGTGAATGCGATTTCAATATTGTAACTAAATAAAATATACCAACAAAAAATTCATTGGACCCAATGTTCTCTATAACTTTGCTTTAAAAGGTTTTCTACATGACTAATTTAGTAGTAATTTAAAGTTCATTGAACATTTATAATTTTCGCCAATAGAGTTCATGCAACTAAAACATATAAAGGATGTTGTTGCTTCATCCAACATAGCACATTATTATTATCCTTAATTACTTCTATGCATAGTGGTGCCAACAAGCTTGTTTACTTCTCTATAATCAAACTCACATTTGTATGTTAGAAACTTTTGCAATTGGAGGATAAATACCCCTTATTCTCTTGGCTTGCTCAACTACAAGCTTTGTCTGTGATCCATAAGTACAAGACCAATGATCCATATTCAATGTATATGTGTAGCTCTATCATAATAACATACCTTTGATAACCCACTTTATGAAAAGATGGCATGGAGGAATTAAATACATAATAAGCATAACAATAATCTCTTTACATCCAATACATTTAGGTTGAAACATCAAGGACAATCTACCTAATAATTATGGTGGAATTGGCTTTATGAAAGTATTTGAATGACACCCATCAAAAGCGAATCCCCATATATTTGGTGCAACACCAACTATGTATGCACACACACAATGCCAAAAGGCAACATCTATGACTAGGACATTTTATGACCATGTCCCACGGCGAGTCATCTAGTCATTTTAACCATTTGCCAGCCCATGTTCGACTATGACTATAGTCGTAACTCCACTTGCGCCTTAAGATGATTCTAGTTTTATTATACATATTTAAAAAATGCATCATGCAAATTGGGTTTTGCACATGAATTGCTCACCTTAATTACTTCACCCTCAACATAATTTTGATTAAATAAATCCCTGAATTTTTTTTCCCCAACAAGATTTAATCATTATATATAGATCCAATAGTTGTTCATACTTCTGTTGTAATTAATCAACCAAAATATAAGGATGAAGATTTCATTCACACCCTAACAATCGCAAAACTCAGGGTTCAATGGTTAACCTAAAAGTTCTAACTTCATATAGAACCACTTTAGTTTAAGGTTTGAAGTGAATGTTTTGCCTCTATCTACTTGGTTTGGGCAACATTTGGTGGGAGACAAGGAGGCTAACTTCTAACAACCAACCTTGTTCAACTGGATAGAAAAGAGAAAGGGAGGTTCCAACAACAATAGTGCAAAGGAAACATTAATGACAATGGGCATGAGTTGTTAGTGCCCATGGAGGCCACTTTCCTCCCACCAAGCTTTACGAAGGACGTGCACACTTTATGATGTGCCATCATGAGCAACGAAGTTCTGCTGTTTGAAGCACTTAGTTATCCAATGTCTTTGTATTCACTAACAAATAATGTGTTGGAAAAAGATTCCTACTACAAAAACCCACCTTCTGGGTTGAATTATGTCCCAACCCGTCTACCCCAACTAACCAACGATACAAGGTTTTGAGTTTGTCGAATTGAAGGTATGTGCACATGCTAAATTCCATTATGTATCTTACTAGAAGACAATTTTGGTTATTATGATTCATGACCATACAAACTATTGTGGGAATTGATTATATGCAATGGAGTGATCTTGTGGTTGTTTAAAAGGTTTTATGTAAGTGTTACTTTATCTTATGGTGTTTTAGGGTCGCTTGTAAAATAGGTGTTGCCCCAAAAAATTCCAAGAATGATGATTCATCTAAATTCCATGCAATAGCAACCAACACACCTAAGCAACCATGGTTCCACCATGCTAGACCCCTATTGAAGAAGTGTTGGAAGACATTGACTATTGTTGACACTTGTGTGTAAAGTGCCCATTGATGTATGTATTGTTCCATTTTGAGGTGGGCATACCTTCCCAAGTGCCATTGTCATCCAAATCTTAGATGGACATTAAGACAAAACTTTGCAATGTGGAAGAAAAGGATGATATCTTGGTGTTGGAAACAATATTATTGCATTACACGTGTGTTTAAGACCCTTTGTGACCTTCTTGAAGTTCTAACAACATGATTGAAGTATTATCATTGGAGTGGTGAAGACACTCCTTGTTTAGCTATGGAAATACATGACCCCCTACATCAAAACATAACCTACCTAGATATTGAGTTAAACATTACCTATTAGTAAGTAGGTCAATAACATTTAGTGAATTTGATTTTGTGGTAATTGGACAATTTTGTATATATTTTTGTATCATTGCATAATGCAAGGCCATTCATGGCATTTTTCTTGTGGACAACCAATTAAGTGCACCATAATTTCTAATGTAAGTATGAAAATGTTGGGGGATTAACTTAACAAATGTTTGAAAGTGTTGGAATTTGGTTGCAACGTTTCATTGAGAACAAAGGGATTTGCACCAAGGCAAACAAACAACAAACAACATTCTTGCATAAACGACATATGAGTTTGGCTTTGTTTATGCACCTCAAAGGTTTATACATCTCAATGAGATACATTTTAAACAGTCTTCTATTATACAGATTGCAATCCACCTTTTTTGCCTCCAGAGGTTCAAAGCCCATACAATACCATGCTTTTACATGCACCACTGGAGGAAGAC
>Ga0116227_10004600_pt1 | contig 29824 bp, 29 predicted proteins | sample S1TSphgellanicum_FD_89693 | JGI IMG/M metagenome (GOLD analysis project Ga0116227, IMG submission 89693) | Host-associated microbial communities from peat moss isolated from Minnesota, USA - S1T2_Fb - Sphagnum magellanicum MG | ecosystem: Host-associated > Plants > Peat moss > Unclassified... | reverse complement strand
CCTGTTTTTTTTTTTTTTTTTGCTCGACGGGTGCATTATGCACCAAGTTCACACTAGTTAGACATAATGGATGCTTTTACAATGGTATTATCATTTGTCCAATATTTCATAAGATGCTCCCATTGGGGTGGATCTATACCCAATGGGCAAATTCGTTGTCCTTGTTCAGGGAATAGATTTTTGAGGTGAAACCTTTCTCTTTCAAAAATTGACGGATAGAGTTTTCAAAAACCCCTTTTACATAATGGGTTGTTCTTATACTCAAAAAAACCATCCATTTTGGCTTGTAATGTCTCCATGTCTGTTTGGTTTTGCTCCTTTACATGCACAATGGACACATCCAAATAACGAGTTGCTATTAACTTTAACATGTCATCCCAGACATTCTTACCTGCATAAGCACCATCTATTATGCCTTTGTTGGTCACCTAACAGCATGTGGTTTCAATCCACTTTCAACTCTTTGTTGCATCTCCTCTTTTAATGTTTTTTTTTCTACCCGCTTATTGGCATGATTCTCTAATTTAGGAAGGCAATTCAACATAGTTACTAGTGGTTATGTTGTTAAATTCATGGTAAGCACATGTGGAAACATGGCAGCCATCGAAACATTGAGAGCTAGAAGCAAAATGATAGGCATGCCAACCCCTTCTAAAACTTAGGGTTGGGCCTGATGAGGTATTTGAAATGGCATTCTTGAGTTCCATTGGGATGGCCCAAGCCCCCATTGTCCAAAACTAGAACTCCAAGTTTGTTATGGAAGCATATTGCATTCAAGGGGGCCTCCAACAAATTGGTTGGCACACTATGGACCCCATTGGCCCCAGTTTTGGCGACCATTACTTTGTGATCCCCAAATTTGCCCCCCCCCTACATCCATGGTTGGGAGCCTCCTTGGCCCCATGGAGGCCCATTATTAGGGGCACCTTGGGAACTAACCATTTTATTTTGGCTACATTGCAACCCAATGAAAGGTCCATTACCTTGGACTAAATTTGATGGTGGGCAGGGTCTAAACTTCTTGGTATCATGTTGCCAAACACAACCATTTCAAAACAAAATGCCTAAAAGCTTTTTGATTTGAGACCTCAAAATTATTTTACATAAATTAATTTTTACCTTTTGTACTAGCTTAACAAAATGAACCTATACTCATCTATATATGAATAATAATAGTTGTTCCAACTACAAAAAAATCCTCCAAATGTTGTTAACAAAATCTTGCAAAAAAAAATTAAATCATTTATTTTACAGTTTGGGCTTTTAGTTGTTTCAGGGCCTGTCTTCTTTGAAGGTTTATTTGCAGAACTTCTAGGAGGAGCTTTTGCAACTTCATCATGGAGCTCATTGGTGTTATCATCACTGTCAAAGCTGGGAGTGTAACTTGATGCTTGCTTAAAAAGTTCTCTAAAAGCACTATTAATGTCCTCCAAGCATTTAAAACCATCACCATCCTTGTCTTCAGCCATATTTAATTTTGGAACAATAGTTATACAAGCACTATGCTAATGTTCTCCTAATGTAGTAGACTTTGTTAAATGGGTTTTGGTCTTAACACCAATAATCCATGTCAAGTTCCTCCAACAACATAAAACCATTACCAAAAAAATCATTAGTAAACAATTATAATCACTAAACCAAAATGCGTTTTAGTTCATTTTGGGTTGTACTAAATTTTGAATGAATTTGGACATTTTTAACATGGTGAAACTAATCAACCCCTCAATGAACAAGGATTAGTTACTATAGACAGTGAATTAGTCCACTAATACCTAATGAAACAAGGTTATTTACCAAGTCATTTCACTTGCTAGTTAATTAACTACGCAACATGGAAATCAATTAAATTTAAATTGTTTAATATTTAATGTAATATAATATTATTGATAATTTCATAATTTTCAGCCTATGAATTATTAACACATGTTACTACCTATGCTAAGTTAAAAACCTAACTAGTACATAGGTCATATAATCAACTTAAGTAGGCACCTACTCTAAGGAACTAAATAAAATAATATTAAGTCAACTTACCATTGTTGACCACAAACACATCATTTGTGAGGTTTGATCCCTTGACCTTTAAAATGGAAATAAACACCCTTAACATCAAGCCAACATACTTGTTGTGATAATGTGTTACATTACATTATATTTATCAAATACTTCATTTTAAACATTACAAACATATAAATTTTGAAAATTCATATTTTATTGAAATTTTGTCTAAATAAAATTATTAAAGATTAATTTTAAAGTTTTTTCAATAATGTACATAATTACATTTATTTCTTTTTGAAAGTGTAAAATCATTTGAATTTTTTAAAAAATATCTTTATTCAATAACACTTCAATGACCATTATTTTGAAAAACAAAATTTTAATAAGTGGATAAAATTTTTGCTAATATAATAATACTACCTATGTTAGGCTATTTTCAGCTATTTTAGGGCTACCTTTCATTGTTCTAAGTTATTTCACCTTACATTATTTAAGGATATTTATGGTGATTCTTAGTTTTTTTATTTATTTATAATTATTTCACCCTAAGTTACTTTTGGTTATTTTAGGTTGTTTCACCTTAAGTTATTCTCGACTATTGTTAGTTATTTTTGGCTATTATAAGTTATTTCACTTTAGGTTATTTTATGGCTATTATAAATTATTTTTGGCTATTTTAAACTATTTCATCTTAGGTTATTTTTGGCTATGTGAAGCTATTGTTGGTTATTTTATTGGTGGTTATTTTATTGGTGTCTATTGGTGCTTATCTTGTTAGTGCCTATTGCTTATTTTTTTATTGGTGGTTATTAATGATTATTATATTAATGGTTATTGGTAACTATTTTATTGGTGGTTATTAATGGCTATTTTATTAATGACTATTGGTGGCTATTAATGGTTATTTTATTAGTGGTTATTAATGGCTATTTTATTAATGACTATTGGTGGCTATTAATGGTTATTTTATTGGTGGCTATTGGTGATTATTAATGGATATTATATTAATGGCTATTAGTGGTTATTTTATTAATGGTTATTGGTGGTTAAAATACCATAGGCTATTGGTGGTTAAAATACCATAGGCTATTGGTGGGTATTGGTGACTATTCTATTAGTGATTATTATTGGTTATCTTATTGTAGGCCATCAATGGTTATCTTATTAATGGCTATTGGTGGTTATTGGTGGCTGTTTTTGGTTATTCTAGATTATATTACAACTATTGGTGGTTATTATATTATACGCTATTGTTGGATATTTTAAGTTATATTATCATAAGCTATTGGTAATTATTTTATTATAGGTTATTCTAAATTATTTTTCAGAAGATATTATTGGGCATTTTAAATTATTTTACCTTAGTCATTATATTTAATTTTAGACTATTTTAAATTGTTATACTTAAAATAAAATAACTTATAATAACATAAAGTAAAATGACCTTGAATAACCTAAAGTATAATTTGAAATAACATATATTAACTTAAAATAAAATAGCTTAAGGTATAGCCTAAGGTTAGTTGAATAATTTAATTTAAAATAACTTAAAGTAAAAAGCCTATAATAAACTAGTTATGGCACCTTGAAATAAAATAACATATAATAGTTTAGGGTATAATAATTTATAATAGCCAATAATAACTTATAATAACTTAGGGTATAAGTTAGAATAACTAAAGTAGCTTAAAATAATATAGGGTATATCTTAAAGTAGCATAGGATATTTAAAACATAAAAATAAACCTATTTACCATAGTAAATTATAATAGTGAATTATGTCAACTAGTAGTGAAACACAATATTTACATAGTGATATTATAGTGAAATAACTTTAACCAAGGTGAAATCACTAAAATGCGAATTTATTTCACTTTTAAGGTCCCAAAGTGATTTAACCTAGTGAATTACACCCCATTTTTGTACTAGTGAATTAACATTTCATGTACACAATTGAAAGGGAAGGTTTAAATGTCTTACAAATCTTCAATAGCCTCAAAAAACCCCAACTCTTTCACTTTGGTTTGTAATATTGCGATGTTTTTCAAACAATCAAACTCATATTGATAAAGAGGTGCACTGATTGGTTTTGGCATGGAGATATAGGGGTTGCCAATATAAACATCATGAAAGAAGAAGTAGAATTTCTTCAAATCTTCTTGAACTATAATCATTAAATCAACCTATGAACTACCTCTATTTCTTCTAATTCCATGTGCTTTCCAAATTTTTGCAATACCAAACAACTTTGACAATAAAAGCTTTGAAATCCTCTATTAAACATACATGTAGTGCACCAAGGATTAAGGTTTGGGAGAATAATGAAAGGGCTTTTCATTGTCTAAGTGAAGTAAATGAACTTTGGGATATTTATGTTGTGACCTATTAACACCACATGGATCTGGAATTATCATATGGAGTTGCTTCAAGAAGAGAAAATGACGAACCATAAATCTTGAAATGAAAATGGAATGCAAAAAAACCTTGCCCACAAAACACTATTTCGAGCTTCATGAACTTGTTGATTGGTCATGTCTATCATGAACCTTGGCACCTTTGAACTTGAAAAGATTATGAAAACAAGGATCCTCATTATTCCATTGGGCCCAAAAAATGAGCCAAGTTCCAACACACATTGCTTATACTATGGTTTTGAAAGTTGAGCATCAAAGAGGAAATGCACTAAGCTTTTGCACACATGCATGCATTATAGATTTGAACATAGTCTTCGAGAGATAGGATCAACCTCACACATGAGTGGCTGTCAAATAATTTGTGCATCTTGCAATAAAGACGAGTTACATGATTGTACCAAAAAGGCATAAATGAAAAAATCAAATTTAAATTAATGGCTATACTGAAATGATTTTTTTTTAAAAATCGTACATATAACAAAATTAAAATACCCTTGATCTTCATTAAAACTATACATATTTTGCTACAATGCCCCAAATTTATGCATTATGGTAACATAAGAATAAAATATCTAAAATAATTATGTGATTTTGCCAAATTGGCAATAATCCACATGAAGTTATAGCCACATTTGGCTAAAAGTTAATTAAATATCATTGCAATAAAAATTGATAATTATTTTCCCTTTCTAGCTAAAAACTTGACCCTTCTATGTTGAGTTTCAACACTTTAGCAATAAATGGCAACTAGTTTATAAGACTTGTCAATAAATTTTTTTTAAATAATTTTAATGACTAAATATTCTTACAATTTCACATAATGTTATGAATTATACAACTGTAGCTAGCAAAACTTTTTAAGTTATTTGTGAAATTAATAAAATATTTTGCAATATTTTATATGATGTCAATGAACTTCACATGTACAACAATCCAAATGAATTTCATTTTATCAGATACATGGAGTTTCATATTAGTGTCAACTATAAATCAGAACGTTTAACTTGGACCTTAGTATGAAAATTTAATAAGTCTAAATACTCATCAATTCAAGCTCATTAGCCATCTCAATAATAGATTTGATCTAAGGAGTACTCTAATTAGAACCTTAATTTGAAGCTTAAATACATGAGAAATTTCCAACAAAAACATAAGATACATTAATGTCATAATTCAATCTTAGATGGTTTGTAACATGTGGAATTCACTTATAATGAATCATCAACTCTTACATTCCTTCGCAAGGCTTGAGAAGCTAATATTGTTTCTTCCCTATTTAATTCTATGGCTCCTATCATAGCCCTGCTACTATCTAATTCATGGAAATCCATTGGAGCTTTGAGCTCAAAAGCAACCCCACATGTTTTAAGGCAATCATCATAACTATCTACCACCACTCGTTGATTTCGAAGCTCTCTATGAAGGACAACCTTCCATGTTGGTGTCCAAGGCTCACTCCAAAAAAATACTTGTTGAACTTGTGAAGGAAACACAAATGGTTCATTATGTTCATGTAACAAATGTCAAAAATTTACAAGTAAAAAGCCAACATCATCCCATTTATAAGTTGGGTTGCCTCTATTATCAATCCCATTTCTCACCCATTCGCACTGAAACAATATAATTGGTGAGGACATACAACCATAATCTAGTTGCAAAATTTGTTTCAACAACCCAACATATTGAATGGGTCCAAGAACATCATCTCCATTCCCCTCTACTTGTTCAAAAGTTGATGCAACACTATAATCAAATGTGACACACAAATTGGATGACTCATCATCAACAAAAAATTGATTGTTGTATGCCTTCATTTTCTTATATTCCAATGCTTTAAAACTTGGTGGAATTGATAGGTGGAAAAGGTCTTCATCAATAGGTTCCATGGTAGTAGCATAGTGGTCACAAATAACTTCTTGTACCCACTTCACCATATCATCAATCTTATGTAAATGTGGTGGAAATGTGATAGGTTCATGGTGTGTAGTTGGGTTTTCCAACCAAGCATGTTGGAAGTCAATTCTTGAATCCTCAATTTTGGCCTTCTTTTTATTATATTTCCTTCAGCAATCACAAGCAAAAAATAAAAATAAAATCTATGACAATTATAATTCTAGAATTAAAGCTAGTGCATTTTATTGGGTTCTAGCAAAATTCCACTAGTTTTTAGTCTGATAGGTTTGTAGAAAATTCAATCAAAATTAAGGTTTTAGTAACCAATTTACCAAATGTACCAACTCTGTTTCTAAGAAATAAACATAGATTTAAGGTTGTAGCAAAAATGAAATCAGATGGCAAGGTAAGCTTACTCTATCCAGGGGGCCATAACATTTGTGTTTGTTAGGACATACTTGTGTGTTAGGTCTTGTAGAATGGGACTAAGCATTACTTTTGAAAGGGCACCTTGCAAGACCTCCCTAGAAACCCCTTTTTCCTCATTTGCATCCTAGACTTTTCTTGATACATGTTTGAATGCATGCATATACTTTGTCACAAGCCGTAATGTCTCTTCCAGCACATAACCTTCTACCATTGATCCTTCAAGGCGTGCCATGGAATGGACATATCCCTTTAGAACTTTCACCATGCATTCCACTGGATACATCCATCGATTATGAACTAGCCAACAAATATCCAATTCACTTACCACATGCAAAACCAAATGAATCATTATTTAAAAAAAGGCTAGAGGAAATTATTTCTTTAATAGGCATTGTGAAGCATTCTTGCACACCTTTAACATGAAGATATGCACTCGCAAACCCGCTTGGAAGTGGAACTACTATGTAGTTGTAGTCTAATAAGTAAGGTGGTTCAATGTAATGCAATGAAATTCACTATGAATTTAATGCGTTGTGTCCACTTGGAAGATACAAAAACATTGTGAGAGAATCATAACTCACCATGATGGAATGTGAAGGGGCATTACGTTAATGTTCATTCAATGTCATGCTTGATGGTTGAACCCATTTTGTTCCATTCATCATAACATCTACATATAACCTCCTAATCTAACATGCATTAGATTTTTGAAAAGCTAATCTAAAAAGGAGCCATGTTACAAAATCTTATAAGTTTTTATTATTTTGATCAAGAGTTAAACCTTGGGACTAAAAATCACTTTGTTTAGATTGAAGAAAAAAATTGACAATTTTAACCCCCTCTACTTCCAACAAGTGTAGCACCCTTACAACAAACCCAATGATGCTGAAATTTGGAAAGAACCTTTTACACCTCCTACACAAGAACTGTTTTAAGTTTGATGAATAGTGGATTTGGGAGGAACAATTATTTGAAATAAAACTCCAGAGGCTTTGTCATGGAATTCCTTCCATGCTTATTTCTTGCACACATCATTTCCATGGACAACACCTTTCCACGCATAAAAACTAATCTTTTCTTCACACATTCATTCTCCTCCTTTCTCCTTCCCCCAACACAAAATACTCCTCTCTCCCTTGGTAAGCCTCCATGACCTTTCCTTGAACTTGTTCCCCTTGTCCAATGGAAGCTTCAAAGTCCTTCCCTCCAATCAATGGCCTCTTCATCTTTCAACAGCCAATGAGAATTGAAAATGAATTGCCTTCCAATTGATTTTACGATGAGAATTTTTGGGCCTAATGAAACATAAAAAATATTTCATCTTCCAATCAAATAGGATGACAATCCTCATGACTAATGGGATTGGAGGACTCATCCTTCCCCTATCTTAAATATTTTGACGAGGTTCTTGAACTTGATCCCTATCCTTTCCTTTCGTTGACCCTCACATCCTACTTCTTCATCCACTACTAAAAATTTTATCTTTTGCAACTTGTCTTATGCAACTAAAAAATCTCACATGCAACTATTTTGGAGTTACATGCAACATGTGCAGTTGCATGCGACATTTTTTAGTTACATAAGACAAGTTGCAAAAGACAAAATTTCTAGTAGTGATCCTAATTATTTCAAGTAACTAACTACTAGGACAATTTATCGGTAGTAACAAGTAAACATCCTTAAGTCTTTACTTGACTAAATAAATTCAATGGTTGAAGTAACATCCTCGCGTATCATTTACTCTTTTAATATCCCTTACTTATTTTTTCTTCCATACTCTAATTAACTATGTAGTATATATTAAATTAAAATTAAAAATTGCATCACAAAAACCCCCCATATACTTCAAAATCCACCATCTAAATTAGGGTTTGATAAATCCATTAGATCTAGGATGTTCGAGTTTTCATGAGGTTCCGTCATCACTTCCACACTTTATGCCTACCCTAATTTGTTAAATAAAAGAACCTCAACCCCTTCTAAATGCAAGTACCACATTGTCTCTACTACCCTCTTGGTTTTTTGTCGATGCAGGTGAGAATTTAGTCATGGCGGATGATGTCGCTATGCCTTTGAATCCTCCAGTTCCATTAGTAGAAAAAGAAGAGCTTGAAAAAGCACCGCTTAACGTGAATGTCTCTCAACGATCACACGAAGAAGAACTGTCCAGAAGAATGGTGCGCACTCAAGTTGATCGTTCGGCATGGGATCGTCGATTATCTCCTAACCCACATGCCTTAGCAATCTATTTAGAATTGTTCCTGCTTATGGAACCGCATGAAAGAGGTTTGAAAAGTGTCAATGTGAAGACAATGATGTTCGTCTTCATTGTCGAACTTGGGTTCCCAATGATGGCCATTATCGTTGGCTGTGAGGCCCAGTCAATCCCCTTTCCATGGAGCATCGAGCCGAATACTTAACTCGCACCATTTGTCGCATTCTAGAGTTTCTACAATTGTGATGTATCCCTTAAAGTTGTTTACTAAGTTGTAATTCACATGAGGCCACTCAGGTGGAAATGTTAATACCTAAGTTTGATTTCGATTCTATTTAAAAGTTTGATAGAAGTGAAAACTAAATAAAAATGTATTAGGACTGCATCTTTAAAATCTTTCAAGTACATCATTCGTGCCTAAAGATTATTCTACAGACTAACTTAATATTGTCATGATGAAATATTATTATTAATTATGGGCTTGTATTCCCAATATATCAATAAATCACATTTAATTCTACATCCCCTTTCCCTTCTCTACAACATAAAAGGATAATGCATTTAAAAAGGTTTATTAAGTCCTAAAATTAACTAAACCTTGCATCAATTTAAATAAAAGAGTCTTCTATGCTGAAATTTCCAAAGGCTAATTCAACTCTTAATAATTATTACTTGGAGGTTTATCAAGATTCAAATCATTAATACTAAGGAAAACTATGGAACTAAAGCTCAACAATTTGTGGTATTATAATCCATGACTCACATGCACAAAGTAATGGCCACATCTTCCCACAAACTAATAATATTTGCTAGGTTCCAAACCTTGACACAAACATGTCTAAAAACATGGTTCAACCTCATGATTGCCATCCGTGTGTCCATTACCATGAGCCCTCGTAAGCATGGAGGCAATAGTTATTGCATCAACATGTGATAATCATGTGACTTCATTGAACCAAGTTTCTTATCTAACACATGTTTAGCTACTAATGCTCCATAATCTGTGGGAAGTTTCAATGATTAAAACCTTAACAAAAAAATGTCAAGTTCATTGAGTCTGAAAATAAATGATGCATGTGGTTTCACCATTTTGGTTGCATTATTTGGGTGTTACTTTAGTGACAAATGTTGTTGAATGCCCTCTACTTCCATGTCCTTTTAGACCTTGATAATGTCCTTTTGGCCAAATATGGTCCACAATAGACTTTCACATATGTTTTTTTCAACATGCATCACATCAAGTGTATGGGAAATCAACAAGTGCTACCGTGCATCACAAGCCACCTCAAATGAACTTTGTTATAAGATCCAACACCACTAACAACAACAAATTGCCAAAAAAGGAAATATTTTTTGGATTTCTAGAAAGTTCAATTAGAAGCAGGACTGGAAATATTACTTGAAAGTAAAGTAGGTTTTAAAAGACATCGTGACGTTCTATTCTAGTGAACTTGGATGGATCACGTCTTGAACCCAATGTGTTTCCTGCTCCCACCCACATTTCGTACTTTGTTGCCCTCCTTAATGTGTCAGTGGCAATCATTGATTGCAATTTAAGCTTGTGTTCCTCTTTCCCATTGAAATGAATAGGGTTGTGGTTCCTTCAATATGGATGATTACTTGGCAACCAATGCCGAAAACCTTCATACACAACCTTGTTCAATTCTTGAAAATGGTTCAAGGTCAAGTCTAGCCCACAAATGGCACATGCCTTGTAACCTCGGTGTACACATCTAGCCACAAGCCCATATCTGAGGTAACATGAATAGTCCACATCAAAATTGCTCATAAATTAAACTACCTTTGCCCATCTTCCTTTGCCATATCCCATGCTATAACCCCTCTCCACAACACTTGTAGTTCCTCTATTAAAGGTGCCACGTAAATGTCTATGTTGTGCAATTTTATAGATTCTTGACCTAGAATAATCAATGCCAACATGACAAAGAAGTTTTTAGTTATGAGCCATGGTGGGAGATTGTAGTTGAATAGTAAGACTGGCCAAGAAGACCAACTATTAATTTTTTCACAAAATGGATTAACTCCATTAATAGCTAGAGCTAATTTCACATTACGGGGTTCTACTACAACTCTAGCCACATTGCATCAATGTGTGCCCAAGTTCTGCTATTAACCACATGCCAAACCAACCCATCAATGCTCCTATTTGTATTATGCCACAACAATAGGTCTAATATGGCAAGGGCCCTGAACATCCATTTTAATCGAAGGATGAAAGGGAAATGTTTTAGAACCTTTTTTGGCAATTTTGATCGGCCACATCCTTGTACCATGCTAATCCACATTTTGGGCAAGCATTTAATTATGCATACCCACCCCAAAACAACACACACCCACTTGGACATGCATGGATGATTTTATAATTGAGGTCTGCTTTCCTTGTCAAAATTTTTGCATGGTACATGTTTATAAGTAGGCAATTACTCGTAGGAAGTAAATGCTTATGCAAAAGTGCTAACAACTCATCCACAAATTTGTTACCAACCCCATGGATGGTGCAAATGTTCATTAACAACATTGTTGCTACAAGTTTCATGGAATGGGAACCCAGATACAACGGTTGGCATGCCTCTTGTAGCCTAGCCACATCAACCCCATTGTCTTCTTCAAAGTCCTCTTGTGCCTCCATTGTAACTATAGGTGGTTCATCATCTATATTTCCTTCAAAAGTGCTAGGCAGGCTTTCTAAAACTGCTAGGCAGGCTTTCTAAAACTGCTACAAGTTTATCCACAATTGAAAAAACCTCTTGAGCTATTTAAGTGCCAACCATGTCATCATTTTCCATTAGTTGGTCCACTAGTGGCACATGGATCAGTTGTGGCCCATCCATCATAGGTGACTACCTTAAATTCTTCGACATTGTTTCCATGTGGACATCCTCATCCATGGGCACCCTTCTTAGTTGTTGTTCGGTTGGTTGTGGCATGTCCATCAAAGGTGGTTGCCCTAAATGTTGCAACATTGTGTCCATGTGGACACCCTCATCCATGGGCACCCCCTCATTAAAACCGCCTCGTCATGCATGTTCTACCCATTTTTCATTAGATTCATTAGTTGGTCGTGGACCCCTTCAAACTTAGAACATTGGATGACACCCTTTTCTCACCAAATGTTCCTTGACATACTCAATCGACATAGGTTTGCACGACCATTGGCAAATGTTGCAAGGGCATTTCAATTTTGTATACTACTAGAAATTTTGTCTTTTGCAACTTGTCTTATGCAACTAAAAAATGTCGCATGCAACTGCACATGTTGCATGTAACTCCAAAATAGTTGCATGTGAGATTTTTTAGTTGCATAAGACAAGTTGCAAAAGACAAAATTTCTAGTATGCCCAAACCTTAAAGCCCAGTATTCTTCATGTTTGTATAATTGATCATTCCTTAGTTTTTGGCACATAGGGTGATTTAGAAGCAAACATTAGCACTCCATTTATAGGCACTCTTAGCTTCTGGAACAATTTTAAAAACACCATCAATGTTCATAATAAATCTTCAAAAATATATATAGAACATAATGATTGAGTGGGGATATTCACTTAAACCCATGAAAGGGCAATTAGGTACATAAACCATAAACATGTAGTTGAAAAGATCTTTGGAAGAAGGATTCTATCCCATTTCAATGTACAACTAACCCTAGAATTGCACTAGGCAAAAGAATTGACCTATTATTGCTAGACTATTTTATATGGTGTAGTTGTTCTAGGGCCTTTCACTATTACGCGCCTTAGAAATAGCCTTTCATTTAAAGGCACTAGTAACTTCTGGAGAGAATCACAAAACACCACCAATGTTTAAAAGAAAACACTTGACCCTTGTAATATCATTTCATGGACTTTCCAAAACGTGTAGAATCTGAACAAATTATCTACAATCATCTCACATTTTATAATTGAGTCTATTGTTGGAGTAATGCTAAAATTTGTATAGGATATAGTGCTAACAAGTGACACCTACTTGAAGGTGTGGGAGTGATTCAAGTTCGAATCAACCAAGCTCATTCCCCACTTTGAGATGTTTTTATCTACATCAGCAGAATCAAATCTATTGTGGTCAAGGTTGCATTTCCAAAACCTTACAACATGAGCCAATAGATAGAAATACATGGTATGATTACAATAAAGTTAATGAACAATGATTAACAATTGATAGTTATCCCAATTAGTAAGCACCAAAGTCTAGTTTAATGGCCACATATCTAGAGACCACTACATAAAGAAAAATGGTAGATATGCAAAAGAAAATTAGATAGGGGTATATATGTATAAAGCCATTTGGACCTTCATCTAATACATGGCAGCACACCACAAAAAAAATACCAAAAACCATGTCTCAAGTGGTGAGATATGTGTATTATATGTAAAAAAACCTAATCATTGTCATCTGTCTGGTGCATAATGTCTTTCTATATGCAACATGGAGCTTGCTCAATCCCTCACACTCACAATTAGATGGGCTCTCATTACAATACCCATATTCAAACCCCTCAAGATTCACAATTTGTTCATTTTTATAATTTTTCAATTTTGCCTGGGACATTAGGTGGAGATTTGTTTTCACCTCAACTCCTTCACCCACATGTCTCAATGTTGTGAAATATTTTGACCACACATCATAAATGAGTTGACTAACATTTAGGTCCTCAAAATTGGGCTAATGTGAATTGGGCACATCAATTTTCACCATCTGGAAAATAAACCAAACAGTGCTAGTTGATGCCAAGGTCTTCCATGCCTTACAAACATTCTTCCATGCATGAAAGTTGGTCAAAAATTATGCATCATTTTTTTGCATGCATTTACACAAAAAAGGATAAATCTTGCACAAGAAAATTTCATCTGGCAAATTAGGGATAAGGTCACCACCACAATTATCTCAACCACTATATTATGGTGTCACATGTGGGGCAGCTTCAACCATTTGCAGGGAATCAACCCCAACATCAATACCAAGAACCCAAGATGCATGAAATTTGGGACCTTTAGTATCTACCAGCTAGAAATCCAAAAGGTAAGCTAGGTCAAGATTGCCAACCTAAAAGCTAGGGATTTGTTGGAAAATTCCCCAAAAACTTCAACTTCTGTCAACCCAGGTGGTTAAATGTGTTTCCGAAATCCTAACTTGTCAACAAATTTGATAGGTGCTTTAATATCCCCAAAAGTAAAAAAATCAATAACCATTAATCAAAACAAACAAGATGTTTCTTTTAAAGAAAAGACACGTATTTATTTTTTTGGGTTTATAATTCGATTTAGAAGGCAATGATGAATGTACTTAATCATGCAGATCAAGCTTGGAGTTCTTAGCCACACACAAGGTCTAAGAAACATAACTCAAGTAATTGTAGACACAAATCAAATTTGTGTTCAAGTTCAATGAATACCTCACTTATGCCTTTAGGATGTCATAGTCTATATGGGAAGAGGATTGTCCTTGCCAATTGAAAAACATAAACCTATTTGACAGAATCCATAAATTGCAAAAAATTCAAACTCCTAGCTAAAGTTATCAATTCACACACACTACCCCATCTTTCTGCAAATAAATTGGGTGGCATTCAAAACATTGGATAAGGCCATTGCTGCATATGCAGATTACCACATCTAGCCCCAAGAGTTTATTTTCACTTTCAAAGCATTGAACTGCAAAGACCTTTCAAGTTTCGTATGTAAGTAAAACAACATAAAAGGCATTCAATTCAACACATGTGTATTTCGAAATCATTATCAATCTATCTGATGTTTATAGTTGGTACAACATTTTAGGTCCTAAAACAAACTACAACTCACAAGCACAGGGTCAAGGTGTTGTGCTTGTAGGTACAAAAAATGTCAATAAAACCCCACAACTTCAATGTGGTAATGTGAGAGACTTACCTCTAGATTTTACTTCAATATTTTTATCTCTTCCACTTGCTACTACACTGAATTTCCACCCCACTTGTAGCCCAAGTACATGAATAAAAATAACAAATCAGTAGGAATCTTTCAATTGAAAAGAATTTAAAAAAATTTGGAATAACATGCAACAATTCCTTAGTTTGCAACATGAATGAGTTAGCCCAAGTGAAGAAACATGTCATTCTCACATATTGGTCAATTGAATTGAAGGTTAAATGCACCTACAAAGCAATGTAATCTAGATCTATGGCATGGGGGGCAAAGACAACATCTTTGTAGCAACTATCACCATAGTTCCAAGCAAAAAAGCTTTGATGGTTGTCATGCATCACAAAATGCTTGTGTTTCATGTCAACAAGATGTGACTTCCCAAGAAACAATCATCTGACAATCTATTGGCAATGCATAATTGCTTTTCAATCCTTTTGAAGTTAGCAAGCAAAGCTCCATCTTTCTCTATAACTACTACTAGATCAAAGAGACTTTCAACAAATGATTTGCAAAAAGCAGTTCAATGCTCTACTAATCAATTAAGGTTTAGGGCCATGATCATCAATTGCAAATAAACATGAGATTTGGAGGGAGGGAAAGAAAAACCATGGTGATGATTTTGAATGGGATGGAAGGAGGTTCTTGGAAACAACACAATTTCATGGAAACACTCTCTTGGACACTAAGTGACCACAATAAAAAAAGACTAGAATAATGGTCAATGGATTTTTGTAAAATCACATGTAGTAATTCAAATATGAAGTTTTAGGTGTGTACAAATGTTTAAATGAATTTAGGTTGTAGATGTAGCCCTTGCAGATGAAACCTTCAAAAATTTGATAACAATTTTTTTCCCCTTCTATGGAATTCAATTGCATACCCATAACAAATCATGTGTGCTTTAGTTCCTTAGATTGTAGTTAACCCTAATTTCATCTATTTGCTTATGGGTGACAATTAATGTGAAGCGGGGGTTGTTGCTACAAAAGAAAATTTAATGGGAGCCACCAATAATGAGTTGGAGAAAGTAATTAATGACAAAATGGAAATGACTTATAATCCTAGTGATGTTGAAGAGGCAGAACAAACAAAGGACATGGTGTAGGACAAAGGTCAATAGACATTAGCAGACAAGGAAGAAGAGTTGGAAGTGGTCGAAGAAAATAAAGAATTGGAGCCGAATTCCACCTCCTCCTCACACTTTCATGCTTCAGAAGCATGAAAATCTCAACAACACACACAAAGAGAAAGAGATAGACAAACAATAGTCAAAGAATACAAAGAAAGTGGAATTGAACCCCATCTCCTCCTTGCACCCTCATGCTTCACAAGAATGAAAACTTCAATGACACATTGTGTGTGTGTGCGTGAAAGAGAGAGAAAGAAATGTCATGAAGAACTTACTAAAATGATGTTTGTCATTTTGATCGAATGTTCCAAGAATGTCTCCAACTATGCACAATCAACTTCGTCTCACAAACTTCCCTATGGCCTAATCATCATCTCTCCCTCCCTTTGTCTTCTTCCTTGTGACCTAATCGCGCATTGTCTCTCCTTCCCTCTATTTTCTTCCCCGTAACCTAATCATTGTCTCTCCCTCCTATCTTCTTCCCCATGACTTAATCATCTTCTCTCCCTTCCTTTGTCCTTGAAGCTCCTTTCGCATGCAAAAGGATTTTTTCCTTCTTTTGGTATGTAATATTGTACTACAAGAATGGATTTGACACTCTCGTGTTGAATAATTAAATTAAAATTTCAAGGTTATAATTCGGCAATTGATTCTTTTTATTTTTGGAGTTTTCATTAATAAGGAATAAAAGATAAAATTAAACTTGTTTTCAAACATAATATGTATTTCATGTGGCTACAAATATACCTTGGCCAATAAGTTAATGAATTTTTTTTTTCAGAAATTTAATAATTTTCAGATATTATATTTATAATTCTTTAAAGACAAATATTTATGAAAGAAAATATGGATTCTTTAGGATTATTTTTTAAAAAATATAAAAATCTCAAATATAATTAATCACTTAACACACATGTGTTGAATTTGTTAAAGTACACCTATTACAATATTAGTCATGTTATTTATTTTCGGCCAGCATTTGACATTTTTTTCAAAAGATTATTTTGTTGAAGACTTGTAACATTAACGTCAAATTGAAAAGAATATTTTGTATCAAATTTTGGATTATGTGGAAATTTATGATGATGTGGAATTTGTGATATTACTAAAACCTTAAATCCAATGTCAATTGATGTTTTTTGCCATATGGTGATCTAATCACATATGTACAATTGGCAAGGAAATGTTTAATCATTATGGTGCAAACATACGTAGTCACAAGTATAGTTGCAAGAATGATTACAAAGTCATTCATTTCCAAATAGAAGCAATTTTGGATGATTTTAATGGATTTTTTATCCACATTATCATTGTTGGCAACTTTAGTCGCAAAATAGTAGTAGAAATTTCCATTAAGGGCCATGTACAATCAAAATATAGTCATACATGTGACTATGTAGGCTTGTGACTATATTTACACATAGGATCAGTCATAATGTAGTCATCAAAGTAATCATTTTAGTTAGTCACAAAATTAGTCACAAATTATTGGTTAAAATTGACAAGATTTCTTCTAGTGTGGGTAGCAAGTAAATCAAGTGGATCTGAACTAGGTGGATAATTGTTATACATGTTTTTGATCCACCTGAAAGCTCTTTTATTTCATTATGACTATTGGGCAATAATTGTTGTATCATATGATAGTAAGGTTTTTAATGCAACTAGACAAAGCACCTCCAGCACTAAAACCTTGTGGGAATGGATATATTTATTTGAAGATCTGTAAGCTAAATCTGCCCAATTAATTTTATGGCATGTTTGATATTTTAAAAGGAATCTTATTGATTCTCAATAAAATTTTAACTTTTCAAAATTGGTTATTCATACATATAGGATTGATTCTACCTCAAATTGATAAAATTTTGATCTGTTGAACATTTTTCTCAAAATTGGGGATGTTTGTCATGGAATTTACGCATGCATTACAAAATTTCTCCTAACAAAACTATCATCAAAACATAATGTTCTTCAATAGAGCTAAAACAATGAGATGAAGAAAACAATACATACACATGATATGAAATAAAAATTCCAATGCCCCTCCCACACAAAATCTTGCATTGTACTATTGACAAGTCTTTCTCAAGCATGATAATCATAGATAAAAGTTGTAAGAGGGTAAAATAAAATGATCTTCCACACTGACACATAATGGTTAAACAACCCAAACTTTGTACATAATGCAATTTGGAACCACAGTTTAAGATAATAATTTATAATACTTTTAGTTAATTAAATGTTCTTCAAGATTTGTATTACTTTGGTCTTGAAATATGCAGGATTGGTGCAATAATTTACTCTTCTACCTTATCAATCACTTACAGAACTTAAAGGTTTTGTGATATCAAATTACACTATTCAGCCCAACTAAACCTAAGATTCCAATCACACATGAAACAAAGGATTTTAGGTTCATTTCTATCTTAACACCTCAATATAAACCTCTTTAAATTAGCAATGTGTCTCAAATAGAAACCATGTGTATTTCCAACACCCCATATCCAAAAGTTGAACTGTAACTAAAAGATAGATGCCCCTCTAGATACTTAAGAAAATAGCTCATCTCCATGTAAGTTTGCAACATTTATACTTGACTTTGCCCTCCAATACATAGAAGCATGATCAAGAACTAGATAAATTCTTACAACTCCTTGGAACTTTAGATGCACATAGATTGTTCCATCAATAATACCTAGTCATAAACAAAACAAATTTAGTTATTTACCATATTAACATACAATTTCTGCCCACATTGAAACATAGTACACCTCATTGTTGATCAATGATTACCTCACAGTCCACGTAGTCAACAAAAAAAAATTGCTTCTCATTCTTATATGCAACAGAATTGAATAAGTATGATAATTCAATTTGTGTACCTTATTGTAGTTTTATTCATGTGCCAAGGACTAGATTTTTGGGTAGCCGTGTACTAAATTAGTAGTTATCCTCCAAGTCTAGTAGGCTAGTGTAGATGAGCATCACAATTTTTGAAGACATGTGATACATTGTTGTATTGCTTGCTACATGGTGACGGGCCACATGCATACCAAATTTTGATGCACGGACAAGATGAAGAAAAAAATAGGCAAGGCCTCGGTCCAACAAGCTTACAAAAGACATGCTACCACTTTGTCATTCATGGCCCCATCTTTGATAGTGGCAACCTCCAATGACAACAAATCTCGACTCAAATGAATTTCCCCAATCATTGCTCAACCCATTTGCACCAACTTCAAAGATAGGTTTCTCACAACAAGTAACATAAAACTCATAGTCCTTTTCATTACCTAGAGTTGCATTGATAGCAAAATTGTTTCCAATTTCCACTGATTGTATAATATCTTTTCCATTGCCTCCATACTCCCATTCATCTTCATAATTTGGTGCTTCAACAAGAATTTGGATGTATGTAGGGTTTGTAGGCACAAGTAAGTGAATGCACCAATCTCCAACATGTTGTGAAGAGATGTAGGTTTCATAATCTTCATCTAGACAAAATGCACAAAAGCAAAAGAGGTTCTTGATGTGCAATTTGGTTGGATCCCTTGCAGAACAAGATGCCACATAATGGAGTTTTTGAGTACTTGTCATGGTCTCTACTACCCATTCATTGTCACGGTCCACATCACCCACCTTGATATGCCAAAAAACCCTTTTCAAAATGGAATTTGAGGCAATTGTTGGATAGGAACATAGAGTTTGACTAGTTTTGGTTGCTTGAAGAAAACTCACGACATCTTTATTATTTTGCACCAAATGCCCATGTGTGTTCAATTGTACTGCCCACATTGTTCACTTCACCATAGCACCTACCCCATTGTGTTCCCCTTTCCCATGGCCAATCCCAAATAAGACCATAACATCCACATCCCCTTGTAACCTTTGGGTACCGAGACACAAAGTAAAATGGCCATGCAGATTTGAACTACCTAGCATAGCCATCAAACCAAACATAATGTTGTGTGGGAGTGAAAGCACCCTTTGTCATGTGGTTCTAGTGTAAGAATAAACAATGTTGGACAAAAAGGTTGTCGTGTTTACCATCATCTGAAATATAAAAATGAATCTCTTTCAACAATCGTGTCTTTCTTATTAGGATCTACTACTAGATTCAAATAGTAAATGATGTGCACCAAGATGGTGACACTCAAAGAATGCTAGTGGGCCTCTTGAACTTCATTTTACTCAACAAAGGTGTAGTTCCCTGCAAAATCTATGACTGATAGCATTGAATCTTTTGGTAATGAATGCAGTGACTCTTTACCATTTGGCCAGATAGTTGTGGGTGACAAAATCCCTCAACATGAATTTTTTTAAAAACTTGAATAAGACTTCGGGGGTGTTACAAATTAGGCATACCTTGTTGCACTTTTGATCTGTCCTTGCTCTTAATACACATGTGGTGACCTTTTTGTATCTCCTCTAATTAAAACTGAAGTCATCATCTTCAGAGTCACGATTTGGGTTGTTTTCATATGGCATAAAGGCAACAAATTTGGTCCACATAATTCACATGTCCCCATCAAGCAATCATGCTTGTACCACTTTTCAAATTGATCGTTTGGACACACATGGGATTGCTAAATGCTTATAGCACCTTTATACATAGTTGAGGCAGCACCACAACACTCATTCACCCTTTCCCTACCAAGATTTTTGCAAAAAACTTCACATGTAGACTCTTAATATAATGAATAACTCCAATTTTTGCCCTCATACTATTCAGACTCTGTCACATTTCTTCCATCTATGAATGATAAATACAACATGTATTCCTTTCCTTTAAAAAATAATTACTTTTTTTAAACCATTTTCATGAATGTGGTCTTAAATTAGATTCGAAAAAAATTGTACATAAGTTATCCTTTAACTTAATATCCTTTAAAATGCAAAAACTCATTACAAATTTTTGTTGTTACAACTACTATTAAATAACATTAACAACTTAACAATATTGAAAACTTACAAAATACTAGCTCATGAAATTACTTAATAAGTTAGAAAATCTTCAAATCCCACAAATATGTAACAACTGATTACGACCTTAAATCTTTATAAATAAATTCATTGAAATTGCTGATAATTGGGACTTCCATGAAAAGAGTTTTATGGGAACAATACCATTGCAAGACTCATGGAGCTTGGTAGTAGTAAATTTGGTGTTCAAACTCAATGCTGAGCTAAAACAAATCCAATTGTGCTTGAAAATAATATTATTTATTGACATGATGGAAATGGTTTCAATTTTATTTGTGAAATATATTTTTATTTTTTTTGGATGTATGGGTAGTTCTAAGGCATGGAATTGTTGAAGGAAAATAATGATCAACAACATCCTTCAAAGCTTGTTGCTTACATATTATTTAGCAGTTTTTAATGTTGTCAACTACATCAACTTTGAATGTAGAAACAACAATCCTAGTGAACACAACATGATCCCCTACTTTCAACTCATTAGTTGTCTTGAACTTTTTCCATCCATTTTCAATGTTTATTCTGGGTGACCCATTGATTTTGCCTTTAGTAACACACATTCTCATGTGTTTGACTTGTTTGTGTATTCCTCACATTGTCACTTTTGTACCAATCTTGCCACCATGCTTCATTAGGAATCTATGGGGCTATAAAAAATCAGAAATGGTTTGGGGTAAATCAATGTGGCATTTGCAAGTTAGTATCAGTGTGAAAATATCAATAGTTTGTACAATGCACAAACCTATTGTCACGCAAAATGATAGGAAATAATACACCTATTTAGTTTTTAAATGGATATTAAAAATGATACTAGTTTTATATTATAAATGGACTAACTAATTTTGGTTTTTAAGTCTAAAACTAACTCTTGCAAATTATAGGACTTGCAAAAGGAACTTTTATACAATTACCAAGTGGTTTTTAAACATGTTACTATGTGTGAGAATTTTGTGGAATGTTGGTGCTTTCAAACCACATTTTGCTAATACCGCCTATATATTAGGTGCATGTGGCACTATAGGCATGATGTTATATAATATGAAAATTTTATGGAATTCTAGTGTTTCCAAACCACACTCAAAACTCGTGTCAAAATTTTATGTGCATGCATGTGACAAGCACCATCATGATTATGAGTAAGCAGACACATGATATGATTATTTCAACTCTTCTATCAACTCATGTACCATTGATCTGCAAACATGATCCAACTCCAAATCCTTCATTCCCCATTTATCAACTAATCCAACATATTACCAAAACATTGACAATTGTCATCTTAAGTGCAAAAAATTGGATTATTCACCAATTGATTTTATAGAAAAGTCTAAAACCAAATTCAATAAAGCCACTGCATCTTCACTCAAAGCAATGTAACATGATTTTCCCCCCCCAAAGCACTTCCTTATATAACATGAATTTATATATTCTTCAACAACACACATTAGGTTGCCCTAAGAACACTAAAAACTTTTGATAGCTTCTCTTCAACCTTTTCATGGCTCATCACCTTTTACTACTACTATCCATCCATAAGCCCCATGGAATCAAACCTACGTAGCACTAACCATTTATAAACACTTCAGATTGCATGCACCAATGTTGTTAACATTACTAAATTTGGCAATATATATTTGATTCACCTATCCTGCATATTTGATAAATTAAATATTATTATTATTATTATTATACATTGAAATAAAATTTCATAGTAAATTTAATATGATATATTAAAACACATTTTTATATTTTAATTTCAAAATAAAATAAAATTTGAAGTATAAGCGGTTGGAAATTTTATATAATTTATTTGTACATTAAAATTTTAATATCACATTAAATCAAATTAAACATTAAATAACTTGTATTATTGAAAAAATATGGAGGCCACTTTGTTTATTTGTCTTACATAATTTATCCATTGTATCAAAACTTTTCAACTAATAAATAATAAATAACTAATTATTCAAAAGAGGTTGAGACCACATTGACTTATTTTTCTTGAATTTTTTTCTTCACAATTTTATCCATGATTGATTCAAATTTTCTATAATAATAAATTATTTGTATGTATTGAAAATACATTGAGGCCATTTTGTCCTAGATCTTTGTCTTCACACTAATATCCATTTTATCAAAAAATTTCAAATGATAAAATTTAAAACATTATTCAAAATACATTAAGGCCACATTGTCTTGCATTTCTAAGTTGATTTCACATTATCCATCAATGTATCAATTTTTTTTTAATTAGTAAATAAGTAGTTATTCAAAAGACATTGAAATCATTTTTATCCTAAATCTTTGTCTTCACAAATTTATCCATTGATTCAAAGTTTCTAAAATGATAAATAACTTCAAGTATTTATTCAAAAGATGTTGAGGCCACTAATGTAGGCCAATAAGTTATCCTCGATCTTATCTGACATTATCCAAAAATTTTCTAGAATATAAATAATATAATGATGAATTATTCATTAAAGCAATGAAGGCGAATTTATCCTAGATATTTATCTTCACATTATCCATTGTATGTTACTTTTGCTAAAAGAATTAACAAAGAATCATTGAAAAAAAATTTATCAAGGAAAATAATCATGACAAACATTAATTGTAAAAGTCTTATCCTATAAATTCAAACATTTAAATCACTTTAAACATCCTTGCATTCATGAAGGGATTTGACACTATTTCATTTCTAGTATGTTCAATAGTCCAAGAAGTGATAACATTGATTTGCACAATTTAACCTTCAAAACCTTAAACCCTAAAACCTTTAAACCATGATTTAACCTAAACCTCCAAACCTTCATACCCTAATTTACCCAACTTGAAAACTTTTTGAAACCTTGAAACCTTAAATAACTTAAACCTTAATTTGCTTCCAAACCTTTAAAGTTCCATATTATTTAACTGTAAAAACCTTAAACCCTAAACATGTTCTCTTTAAAGTTCCCCAAAAACCTTAAACCTTAATCTTCCATAATTTCAAACCTGAATATGACATAATAGATTCAGGCCTTAACCCTAAATCCATAATGCCTTCACACCCTAAACACAAACCCTTTAAAACCCTTAACCTTAAACTCAACATCCTCATAACCTTCAAACCCTAATCATGTTCAACCCAAACCCTAGACCACTTAAACATTCTTGCCCTAATTTTACCATAAAACCATAAGAGGCTTGGACATTGGGTTATAAATTAATTTCAATGATCATTAATTCATACATTACATTAAATTTTATTCTTTTTTTTAAACCTTCAATTTTCATTTTGTTTTCCATAAAACATAGATGTATATTTTTTGTTAGCCAAAAATAAATCCCCAAATTATTTTCATCTTTTTCTTGGATATATTTTTCTCCTTTTGACTTCATAAATGGTTTTGGCATATAAAATATAATCCCCAATTTTAATGTTTTTTGACACTCCATCCAAACGTCACCTCTTAAATAACAAACAATTAGGGTTTAGCTTTCTCACTTTCACTCTCCTAATCTCCATCTCTTTCTCTCACTCTCATTCTCTTTTTCACACACTCTCCATTTCTCTCACTTCTTTAATCTCTCACACTATCACTTTGTTTTCTCTCTCGTGTTTTCACAATTTGTGTCTTTTGCCATCTCACTACCTCTTTCCCTCTCACACTATCTCGGTGAAGTAAGTGTGTTCGCCAAAACTCATACTCTATTAACAAAGCAAACACACTTAGTGAAGCTCATACTTTATTTGATGATATGTGTTTGTGACAACTCTTGGCGATCAAGAATGTTCCAAAGTCATTCAAGCCCTCATAACCCAACAACCACCCCCACTATCATGTATTTTCGCTTGCTTCTACATTTATACAATTCTAGGGTTTAGGAAAGATGACAAATATGTAGAACACAAAATTTAAAAGTCTAAGGCACATTATATTCATGTTCACTCTCCATGTTCCCCCCACAGAGAACAACTATCAGAACGCCATGACATTCAAAAGACTCAATATCCTTCTGCACCATTCTATAAAATTATCATTGCGCAAAGTTTAAAATTTCCAAAAAAGTAACCCAAAACTCATTCCAAATATCAAATAACTTTTGCAAACAAAAAACATTATATTTAAGATTTTATATACCTACCTATGTCCTACCTACCTACCTACCTACCTATGTCTTACCTACCTCCTACTATTTACTTACCATCTACCAAAGTTACTTATTTATCTACCTATTTATCTATTTATCTATCTTCCTACCTATTATCTATTTACCTACCTATTTATTTATCTATTATCTACCTACCTATCTACCTAGTTAGGTACCTATTAACCTACTTATGAAAAAAATTGAAGTTCAAATGTTGTTATTACACATTGGCCAAAAAATTCATGGAAGTTCAAGGAAAACTGTTAAATGCATTTGCTATAAAATTGTTTTACAAAGTGGTAGGGTGGTTTGATGGCCAAGATATTGGTGTGGATCAAAGGAGACCAAGGTTCAATCCCCTTTACCAAAATATATTATGTGGAGTACATATATTCATATTTATACCTTATACATGTATGTAAATGTATAGTACCTAGGTGGCTTGTGGATAGGTAGATAGGAGGCCATGGTGTGTAGGTAGGTCATGGGTGGGTGGATAGGTAGGTAGGTACTTATTTATTATTTACAAATTGAGTTTTTTTTAATTAATTTTTTTTGGCTACCCAATTTTTTGTCCAATTTGACTAGTCAAAGAGACCATTTTATTGTTAGTAAAAAAATTGCCAATCAAGTTGGACATGTTCAAATTGACTTGTCCAGTATGATTAAATCGTCAAATTAACCAAATGTCAAAATGATTAGTTTTTTGGTTTAGTTTTCTAATCAAATAAATTGTGATTTCTTGTAGTGAATCATGGGTAGGATATCCATGGGTTCATGATGCCTAGTATTGTTGCCATATTGTTGCATGACAAAAACACTAAACAATTCCTCTCGTTGTGTACAATTGTATCTAATTTTAGTGCTTAGGACACCTCATGCAAGGAATGCCAATGCATGACAATAGGGTTGACAATCACAAAAAGAGCTCCGAGAACAATGGAGGGTTTGACAACAACATTGCAAAGCTCTTCAAATAGAGTGGAAAGCTAAGTTAGAGCAAGAAGCTTAGGCATTGGCAATTTTAAGTGTCAACACTTATGCTTTTGAAAATGTTGTAGAGTAGGTAAAACACCAAATGTCCTATAGTATGAAAAAACGTGTGGCTCAAGTTATGAATGAAATGAACCTTCAAGACATGTATTGGAAGATAAAAGCTTGGTCAAAACTAATGAAAGATCCAAATATTCAAACTTTGATCCTTGTCAAATTGGTGTGTCCAATGCAAGCAATGGAAGGGACCCACATCATTGAAAATCTTTTTAATAGTTTGAATCATAAGGTTGGGGCCTTGAAGAGAGATGGGTTGAAGCACAATAGATGGCTTACAGTATGGTGGTTTTTGAAAACATTTGAAGCAAAAGGACAACCACAAAAAATTTGGGTGTTGATGGGCGATTCTTATGGAAGGCTATGAAGAAGAAAGGTAAACTTTTGAGCTTGAGCATGCTTTTATGGGGCATCAAGGAGCAACTTCCACGGTCATACTCGCTTGGTGTTAGTGTGAGAGAACTAGTGAGGGTTTAATTAGGTCATTTGGAATTTTGTATTACACATTGGGTGATCAAAATGACCTAACCATGGTTTTAAATAAAAATAGGTGGTGTATATGTGGGAAATGGTGAAGAACTTAGAAAAATGGTAGACAAAAGAAAAGGTAATTGGTAGTTTTTTTGTGGTCTTGTTAGAAAGTTAGTATGATTACAAAGGGGATTGAAGGGAACTATTGATTAAGAATACATTGTTTAAAGGAATTTCCATCAAGATCAATGTTCATGAGACTTCAAGCATATTAAATAGGAATTGATGTTTTATGGGTTTTGGGAAGCTTTTTATTGGAAAATGTATGTTTTAGAGCTTAAGTAAGTGTGAAGTTGGGAATTTTAGAAAGAAGTCTCAAATGACTTTTGGTGTTGATTTTAAAATTTAAAAGATTGAGAATTTTTGGTTTAGGGGGAAAGAAAGATTGTGCAAACCAAGATTGTTAGTTCATAAACAATAGACTTATCAATATTTAAGTATATGCTTATATTTCATTCATGGTAGTTTGTTGTGTTGTTGTAATGAGATTTATTTTTGTACCTATGATTGTGGAAAGAATTGAAGGTGCAAATCCTTGATTTTCCAACATATTCTTTGAGTGGTTCTAGACAAATTTGATTCCACCATAATCCACATTAAAATTTCAAGGTTGATACCTTATGTAGTAAATAGTATTATTATGATTTGTGACTATTGCTCCCATAAGTCAAATTTGGCAATCAAGTGCCAATATAAAGTTTTTTAGGGCATTGGCTCAATGTTGGTGATTTTGGTACTTCATTTTTGGTTTCCAAATGTTTTGATAGATTGATTCTTCAATTCTTTAGCACTTGTTCATCAAAATTTGGCCACGCATTAAACTTTACCTACATGTTAAGTTAATATGGGCTACTTGCATTGGTTCTTGTCCATTCAATTTTTTTCCAATTTTTCATATCAAGGTGAAACATTAAGTTTTACACACATGCTAAGTTTTATGTTACTTGGATTGATTTTCATCTATTCAATCTTTTTTCCAAATTTTCATATTTAAATTAAATTCTTGAACAATCACTACCACAAAACCATGTTTTTATGCTAGTTTTAAAATCTAAATTTAGTTAATTTTTTAATCACATCAGACAATGGACTAAACTAAATGTAATCAAAACACACCAATCACTTTCAACACAAATGTGACTAAAAATGACTATCTAAAATGACTAAAATGATTGTGAAAATGACTAAAGTGATTAAGGTTACTAGTTGACATGGCATTACTAATTTGATTTTCAAATTTAAAAAATTATTTATATGTATTTATAATGACATTATTAATTATTAATCTGTTTTGAACTATACATGAATCCAAAATGTTGTCAACCCTTGACTTGGGATTCAACATTAATTTTTTTATAATGTTGACATTATTAACAAATTACCAGTTGATGTCATACATGTCATCAAATCCTCAAACGTGGGATTTTTTTGTATGATGAATACTCAAAGTGAGGTTTGAACCCACAACCTCATTTTAAAGCTTTAACCACCAAACCATCACTTCACGTGATGACAAACAATGACACTACAACATATATAAACACATATCTTCAACACAAAAATGCACACTATTTAATCTAATTCATTTGGTAGGTTCACTATTGCACTAAACTTTATAATTTCATTTAGTTCTAAAATATGTGTAAGTTACAATTATTTTAAATATTCATTTAACAAATTCAAATGTATTGTTGGAAATATTGAATTGAATTATATATTCAAATAGTATTTAGATACATCTTATTTATTTATTTTCATAACTATATGGTATTTTGGGTTTAGGGTTTAGGATTTAGGGTTTAGTTATGTAATTTTTGGTAGTAAATTAAAATAATTTTTAAAAATGTATTCTTTCATTTTACTCATGTCATTTTATTATAAATAAATAAATAAATGCTTTATTTTGGGGCTAGTTTAATTTGGAGATATATATGTGTTCAATTGATTCATCATGAACAATAATTGAATCATGGAATTTGAATAATTCAAGATTAGCATGTATATTTAGCTAATTATTATGATTAATTTTCTGTAATATTAATAAAAGTAAAAAAAATCATATCAATATTCCATTTTTCAATTTATTTTCCTTTTAAATTATTTATTTATTTGAATAATTATGAATAATAATTGAAAACATATTATCCGATTTGACCATATAGTCATTTTAGATATGATGCTAGTAGTGTAAAAATCATGGTTTTGTAATAGTGAATGGAGCTCTCTTGCATGCTTTTTATCCAATCTCTTCTAACTTGTGTTATGGAAATGAACAATGTTTGGACTTTTATACCTTGTGTTGGGAAGTTTGGAAATCCTTAAGCAAAAAGATCTAATTTTGAATATATATAAGCAAAATGGTTTAAAATTTTCTTCAAAAATTGCACATTTTCTCTAAAGTTTTTAGGAATTTCAAACACATGCAATTTTTATTCCAATGATGATGATTCATCGAACCTAGTTTAGATAGAACTTTAGGTGGCATAAATCATCCTTTTGGATGGTAATCCCAAATTGAAATATGTTTACTTGATTCCCAAGTAAAGAGGAATACAAAGGTGTTTTTCGGATCTATGTCTTTTTAGAGTTTTTTTTTCAACACCATATTCACAAGTAAATTTTCAATACCTCCTATATCAATTTGTATCTTATTTCTCTTCATTTGAATTTGAATTTAAATCAATATATTTGATTTAAATTTAAGAATTTGAAATCAATTCAAGTTCCATGCAAATATTATTCAATATTTTCATTTCAATGAAACTTAATTTCCACATAATCAATTCCATTTTTCCATCAATTGATTGTCACTAGTTGCACATAGCAAATGGAGCCCAAGTTAGTTTATGTCAAATTTGACCCATGGTAGGGTATTGCTTATGTGGTTCCTGGGATTTCCAGTTGTATGACTATGTCCCCAAAATTCTGCCCCTGCCATTAGCCTAGGTGAAAAATAGTGACTAACAGTTTTGGAAAGAGAAATTTCATGCAGCCAATGAGAAGGCTCAGCATGCACTCATGAAGGATCCAGTGTTTTTCTTTTTGGGCAGGGGGGGGGGGGGGTTTGGGAAGGGGGGTTTTTGGTTTTTTCTTTTGTTTCCGTTTTTTTCCCCTCAATGTCCCTAAATTTTTT